>Ga0105357_10000245_pt1 | contig 27902 bp, 15 predicted proteins | sample GOMGulsemesocosm_4_FD_83660 | JGI IMG/M metagenome (GOLD analysis project Ga0105357, IMG submission 83660) | Methane-oxidizing microbial communities from mesocosms in the Gulf of Mexico - GOM15B Gulf of Mexico | ecosystem: Environmental > Aquatic > Marine > Cold seeps | place: USA: Gulf of...
AATTTTTCCTGCGCTGAGGAAATAACATATTCCATCACTTTTTCATTTTCTATGATATCTTGATAAGGGATAACCGACTGAGTTAATAAGCACTTAAAACTATTAAATGTTTTAGTTTCTTCACCATCTGTTACCGAAATATTATTATTATCAACGGCAATGATCTGAGGAACACGACAAACATCGTCAGTAATCGCTTCAGAAAGCCCATAAACATAATCACATGATATTTTGTTGCTAGGATGCATATAGTTTGAAAGCACGATAGGAGCAGCATCAGATCGCCAAGGAGTACCTGTTAACGCTAAGCTATATTCAGCTTTGTCCTTAATATTAATAATAATCTGTTCTCCCCATGCATTAGCATTATCAATATTAGAGCCGGCACAATGATGAATCTCATCAAATATCACAAACACTCTATAACGTTCAAACAATTGCCAAAAATTCATATCAAGATACTGCAAGCTTTGATAAGTCAGCGATCTACCTTTCGCGCCAATTAATCCATCAAAACGCTCTTGCGTTCTTAAGTGCAAGCTTTCGCTAAAGTCTTTCGCTACAATCGAAGAAGGGGAAAAGCACACCACTAAATCGGCTAAATCACGTTTTAATAATCGATCAGCTAGTTCCGATGCCATCATTGTTTTACCGGCACCAGGTGTGGCTAAGGCTAAAAAGTGGCTATTACCCTTTTTGTATTGTGTTAATGCTAAATCGATACATTCTTCTTGCCATTGCCTTAATTTCATAATTTCTCTACGGATTTACTTGTGCAAGTAAGCCTTCAATAGCTCTTATCTTCCCTAAAATTCGGGTGTTGTTGTCTCTAGCTTCATTGTATTGAGGCTGTATATCTTCTATTAATTCAGGAAATTCCGAATACACTTCTTTATAAGCTTCAGACTCACCAATGTTCAACAACAATTCAGCTTTATAGTGCTTTAATTTAGTTAACAGGTGCTGTTGATGATCTACTGTAGGACTGGGTTGTGAAGCACTGTTATCGTTTTTCATCGGTAAGTTATTAACATCAAACGATTCGGTTTTATTAAAGCGTGTTAAACCTTTTATATTCGATGCCTTTTTCTTCAGCCAACCTTTCTTAACTAACTTCAAAAGCTCAGCGTAAATATTTTTCCTTATTTTGTTCGGATCTAAAGAGGGATCATTCTTCAACGCCAGATATGCTGATCGGACATCGCTAGTAGTGAAGTGGTCAAAGTTTGTTACTACAATAATCTGAGCTACCAAAGGGTCTAATTTCAAAACAAGTCCTACTTTATTAACACCCAATCAGGCAATTCAATATCCTGTGTAACAGCATGTTGATGAAAAGACTCAAGGTGATGTAATCATTTTATGAAGTATTAACGCAATACTTAGGATTCCTAAGTATACAATAATAATTTAAACTTAGAAAATCTAAGTTAATACAGGTTTAAAAAAAGATGCACGCTTGGAAACTCTCGATAACCCGATACCAATTAGAATTAAAGCCGCAAGACAAAAGGCAAACATCTCCCAAAAAGAGCTGGGCATCCGTATTGGATTGGATATTAACTCTGCGAGCAGCAGAATGAACCATTACGAAAAAGGTAGGCATACCCCAGATATTCAAACATTAAAAAGAATTGCAGATGAATTGAATGTACCGTTAGCATATTTATTCTGTGAGTCGGAGGTTATGGCAGAGTTAAATTGCATAATTCACCAGTTATCAGCTGATGAGCAAAAAGCGTTACTTAACTTACTTAAAACCAAAAAAGAGTCAGAAGAGTAACCACTAAAGTGGCTTACCAGTTTTAACAATCTTTATGGTCAATAGTGTAAAGTTTAGATTGACTCATTATGATTGCATGGTATATTTATTTGTATAATTTCTAATACTTTAGATGATATGCCTCAAAAAGCACTGGACTCGCTTACTCACGCACAGAAGGAACGTCTCGCGTTTATAGACTTTAGCCTGCAATATTTCGGGCAAGTTGCGCGTGCTGATCTTATTCAGCGTTTCAAAACAGGTTTAGCTGCCTGTACACGAGATTTAACCACTTATCGTGAATTAGCACCAAATAACCTTCAACTGTTTCATCAAACCAAAAACTATCACCGCACAAACATCTTTAAACCAATATTTGAACATGATCCTGAAGTCATTTTAACAAGTTTATGCCGAGGTTTTGGTGATGGCTTGTCTAGTAATATTGAGTCTAATGGCATTCAATCAAGTGACCATTGCCTTGATGCAACGCGCTTGGTTCACCCCAAAAGTGAAGTCATTGCCGCTGTTATGCGGGCAATCAATAACCAACAAGCCATATTGTGTGACTATATTTCATTATCTTCAGGGTTAACTCACCGTAAAATAGTGCCACATACCTTAGTGAATAACGGTCAACGCTGGCATGTTCGCGCTTTTGACACAAAATCTAATGGATTTAGAGATTTTGTTTGCACGCGATTTCAAAACGTAACGGCAATTAATCAACCAATTGACACAATACAAGCAAGAGACGCTGATATACAGTGGAACACTATTCACAAAGTAACCTTCGTACCGCATCCGTCTATAACGCACTTTAAAGTGATTGAGCTTGATTACGACATGGTAGATGGAAAAGTCGAGTTAGACGTTCGAGAAGCACTCTTGGGTTACTTGATGAGACAATGGAACGTAGATTGCTCATTACAAAACACATTAGTTGGCGCACAATATCAGCTTAAGCTAGACAACATTCATACATTACAGGGGATCGATAGTATGTCGATCGCACCTGGTTACACTAATATTCAAGGATAATACCTCGCATGGTAACGGCAAAAAAAGTAGCACCAAAAACACGTGTAAAAAAGAGTACTAAAAAAGAAGTTGGCTTTGAAGAAGCCTTATGGGACGCAGCCAACAAACTACGCGGTAGTGTTGAATCGGCAGAATATAAACATATTGTTTTAAGTTTAATTTTCCTTAAATTTATTAGTGATAAATTTGAAACGCGTAAAAAAGCCATTATCTCTGAATATGGCGAAGATGAAGGTAAAACATACAGCGACATGGTTGATTTTTACGCCATGGATAACGTTTTCTACCTGCCCGAAGACGCGCGTTGGTCGTTTATTCAAATTAATGCCAAGCAAGGCGATATCGCCGTTAAAATTGACTCAGCGCTACATTCAGTTGAAAAGAATAACAAAGCACTCGCAGGAGCATTGCCAGATAACTACTTCTCACGTTTAGGGTTAGATGCCAGCAAACTATCAGCGTTAATCGACACTATTAACAACATTGAAACCATCGCCAACGGCAATGAAAAAACAGAAGAAGACTTAGTAGGCCGTGTTTACGAATACTTTTTAGGGAAATTTGCCGCATCAGAAGGCAAAGGCGGTGGTGAGTTCTATACGCCAAAATCAATCGTTACCCTAATTGCCGACATGATAGAGCCGTTTCAAGGTAAAATTTACGATCCCTGTTGTGGCTCGGGCGGTATGTTTGTGCAATCGCTTAAATTTATTAATAGCCACAACGGCAACCAAAAAAACATCTCTATTTACGGGCAAGAATATACAAACTGGCAAAAATGAACCTTGCGGTACGCGGTATTTCTGGCAACTTAGGTGACGTAGCCGGAGACAGTTTCTTTAAAGACCAACACCCAGATTTAAAAGCCGACTACATTATGGCAAACCCACCGTTTAACCAAAAACAGTGGCGAGCAGATAACGAATTAGTAGACGATGCCCGCTGGGCAGGTTACCCAACACCACCCACAGGTAATGCCAACTACGCGTGGATAATGCACATGATCTCAAAACTCAGCGAGCATGGCACCGCAGGTTTTGTATTAGCTAACGGTTCAATGTCATCGAACACAAGTGGCGAGGGTGATATTCGCCAGAAAATCATCGAAAACGACTTAGTCGATTGTATGATCGCATTACCGGGGCAACTGTTTTACACCACTCAAATTCCCGTGTGTTTATGGTTTATCAGTAAAGACAAAAAGGGTAATAACGAAAAAGGCTTGCTAAAACGTCGTGACCGCCAAGGTGAAACCCTATTTATTGATGCGCGTGAAATGGGCTCAATGGTTGACCGCACCTTAAAAGAATTAACCAACGAAGACATTGCCCACATCACCCAAACTTACCATGTGTGGCGCGGTGAAGAAGTTCAGGTAGAAGAACTTGAAAGCGATAAAGTGCAACAAGCCTATCAAGACATTGCGGGTTACTGCAAATCAGCTACTTTAGATGACATGAAAGCCAACGATTATGTTTTAACGCCTGGCCGTTATGTCGGCGCAGCCGAGATTAAAGATGATGGCATTCCATTTGAGACAAAAATGAGTGAACTCAGCCAAACGCTTTATAGCCAAATGAACCAAGCGAAAGATCTAGATAAAGCGATTTGTAAAAACTTGGAGGCATTGGGTTATGGGGAATAAATGGCCTGTATCAAAGCTTGAAAATCATATACACATAAAACACGGGTATGCTTTTAAAGGTGAATTTTTTAAAAGTCATATTACTAGTGACTGCCTACTTACACCTGGAAACTTTGCTGTTGGCGGTGGTTTTAAGTCAGGAAAATTTAAATACTATGATGGACCTGTACCTGAAAGCTATATTTTGAGTAAAGATGATCTGACAGTAACAATGACTGACCTCAGTAAAGAAGCAGACACACTTGGTTTTCCTGCTCTCATCCCTGAATATAAAGAAAAAAGGCTTTTGCATAATCAACGAACGGGCTTGGTCGAATTTAAAGATAATGAATTAGATAAAAACTATTTATATTTTTTAATGTGTAGCCGTGAATATAGGCATCATGTGGTCAGTGGTGCTACAGGAACAACTGTAAAACATACTTCTCCCACAAAAATATTATCTTTTGAGTTTTGTAAGCCACCAAAAGAAACACAAATTAAAATAGGTAATAGTTTAATCACTATTGAAAAGCGGATTGAAATCAACAATCAAACCAACCAAACCCTCGAACAAATGGCGCAGACTTTATTCAAAAGCTGGTTTGTCGATTTTGACCCTGTGTTCGACAACCTATTGGCGAAAGCTGATTTTAACCTAGCCAATCTGGAAAGCACCTTGCCTGAGCCGCTATTTAAAAAAGCAAAAGCACGCCTGTCAGCAATTAATGCCAGTGAAAGTACTCGGCAAAATAATAGTGAAAGTACAAGTGCCAGTACCAATGACGTTAGCTGTGGAATGCAAAACGCAGACAAAATCAAAGCATCGTTAACCGCTTTAGCACAAAGCTCATCGCCGCAGCTGTCTTCTAGAAATGCTCCCGAAACAGATGCCACATCCGCGTCAATATTGCCACAACACAGCAACCACGCCCACTTCCCAAGTGAATTTGAACACAACGAACAACTCGGCTGGATACCAAAGGGGTGGGAAGTAAAAGAACTATTCCAATTAGTAAAACATCAGAAAGGCTTCCCTTTTAAATCTGCTTGGTATCAAGATGAAGGTCATATTGTTGTGCGTGTAAGCGATACAACTGATGATTCTATAAATGTAAATTCTTGTAATAAAATATCTGAAGAATTGGCCGCTGAATACTCCTCCTATGCACTTAAAGAAAATGATCTTGTCATTGCCACTGTAGGATCTTGGCCTCCCAATTATTCATCTGTTGTTGGGAAAGTCATTAGAGTACCGACAACAGCGGAAGGAGGTCTATTAAATCAAAACGCTGTTAAATTAACAGTGAGTACAGAATACTCTTTTCATCAAGGATTCCTTCACTTTAACCTTAAAAACCCAAGGTTTATGAGCTATATAATTAATCGTGCTCAAGGTAGTGCTAATCAAGCTAGTATCACTTTAAAATCTATTTTTGATTTCCCAATGTTAATAGCAAATGATGACGTTATGAGACACTTTTCTGATCAAGCAAAATTTAACTTTGATAAACAAAACTTAAACGATGAAGAAATTCAAAGTTTAACTCGATTACGCGACACGCTATTACCCAAGTTGATCTCTGGAGAACTAAAAATCCCAGAAGCCGATTCATAACAACAGTAAAATACAAAAAATAGAACATTATTAATGGAACAAAAATGGAATCTAAAATATCACTAAAGGACATCTATCAGCAAAACTTAAACTTTTTAATTGGTGCTGGTGCTTCGAGTGGACTGTTTCCAACGCTTTGGCTTGATATTAAAGATTCCGATGATCCTGATCAAAATGAAACAATCGAAACATTAGTTACCAAGTTAGATCAACAGGGATTGAACCATCATCATGCACTGTTATTTATGCATTATTACCAAAAGATAATTGAACCAGTCATTAAATTTTCATTAAATGATATTGATGACGGTACAGCTTGTGGGAACTGCAATAAATGCGATAAATGTAATAAAAGGCTTACTGTTGATAATTATGAAACATTCTTAGAATCTGTCATTTTATTACTTATTCAAAAGGATAGTTTTAGCAGACGTTGTAATTTGTTTACAACCAATTATGACGGGTGTGTACCACTAGTAGCCGACAAAATATTAGAAAGTGGTAAATATGATTTTGTCATAAATGATGGCTCTAGAGGTTTTTTAAAACGAACTATTGCCGCAAAAAACTTCAATAGTTATGTTTGCCAAACAGGGGTGTTTGGTCGAAATAGTACTGATATTCCGCAGATTGGGCTGGTTAACTTACACGGCTCTGCCTATTGGCGAAAGTCTGGTGATAATATTTTGATCGACTACAACAATGACGATGCTCAACAAATAATTCCAGACAGTGCTAAAGCTCCGTTAGCTCAACTAGATACTATTTTAAAAGATAAAACTAAAACTACTACTGACGTAGTTACTCTGGATGTTGAGTTTAACGATGAAGATTTAAAATCCTTTTGGGAGGCGTATAACAAGCTCCCCATTGTTAACCCTACTAAATGGAAATTTCACGAAACAGTTTTTGAAGAGCATTACTATCAGATGCTTAGAATGCTCAGCTATGAGCTGGAAAAGCCTAATTCTGTTTTAATTAGCTTTGCGTTTTCATTTGCAGATGAACATATTTTGAATTTGGTTAAACGGTCGTTATCTAACCCTAGATTAACCGTGTATGTATGTTGCTTTAATGAAGCAGAGAAAGTTGTTATGCAGGGACGGTTCAACGGGTTTAGAAATGTTCAACTGATCCATTTAAATGGCGAAAATCTGGATTTTACCAAGTTTAACTCTGATGTATTTAATGCTGAGACCTTAAGGGATAGTGAATAATGAGCATTAACGTTGGTGAGGTAGTAGCCGTTCGAGGGACACAAGTAACATTACGTATATTCGATGAATCTAGTATGGAAACTCTTTATTACGATGGTAAAAAGTACAAAGGAGTTTCAATTAGAGAATATATTGGCATTAAACGAGGCTTTAATATCATTGTTTGTATTGTTGAAGGTGAGTACCTAGACGAAAACCGCTTTGAGAAAGAAGAAAACAGAGTTCAATATATAAGAAAAGTAGACGTGAAACCTATTGGCTACTTTCAACAAAAACAGTTTTTTGATGGTATTAAGTTGATGCCCATGATTAAAGACAAAGCGTACTTGTTAAATGAATTTCAAGTTACTCAAATTTTTAGTCAAGACAATGATGGTAACTTTATCATTGGTGAAATGCTCAAAGAAGAAATTCCAGTGTCGTTACCATGGGATAAACTTTTCAACAGTCATATTGGTATTTTTGGTAATACAGGCAGCGGTAAGTCCAATACCTTAACCAAACTTTATTCTGAATTGTTTACTAATTTTGAAGATAAAATTAAAGATAAAAGCCAGTTTTTGTTGATAGATTTTAACGGAGAATATACAGGTGATCAGTTAATATCTAACGTTGATAATAAAAAATCTTATAAATTGACTACCAGAACAGATACTGTTGAAAAATTCCCTCTACCAAGCTCTCAGATTTGGCATACCGAAATACTTTCATTATTGTTTCAAGCAACGGCTAATACCCAAACACCTTTTTTAAACCGAGTTGTAGAAGGACGAAATCGCTTTAAAGGTAACGACAACAGCTTAGTAACCTATGTTAGGAAAACATTTGAGCTATGTTTTGTTTCGGCCGCACAGAAGCGAGAATCACTGGCACAACTCCAAGTTATTGCGAAGCATATTGGAGCAACAGCTTTAGAGAAAAAACTTAAAAATATTTTTTGGTTTGATAAAAATGATAAGTTTGCGAATAAAGAAACTAACCCTTGGAAATTTTATGATACTCAAGATGATTTTAACGCAAACTTAAAGCCGACCTTAGATGCAATAATAATAAATGATATTGATGCATTTGATGAGCTTATAGTTAGAGTTAACCTGCAACTAGTACGAGATTTGATGTTTGGCTATGTTCAGTTCGAGCATATTCAACCATTGTTAAAAAGAGTTGAGGCTGCCGTTGGTGATTTACAAAAAATATTAATTCTCAACGATGATGCCAAAAATGAATTTAAACTACTTAATGTAATTTCTCTTAGAGACTGTAACCAATCAACAAAGAAAATCTTACCATTGCTATTAGCAAAAATGTTCTATCAAAATCATAGGAATACTGTGGGTTCGCCACCGGATAAAACATTACATTTTATTATTGATGAAGCACATAATATTTTATCGCAACAGTCTAGTCGTGAACATGAGAGTTGGAAAGATTATAGGCTTGAAATGTTTGAAGAGATAATTAAAGAGGGTCGAAAGTTTGGTATGTATCTTACGTTATGTAGCCAAAGACCAGCCGATATATCACCAACAATTATGTCCCAGCTGCACAACTTTTTTATTCACAGATTAGTTAATGACAAAGACTTACTGTTAATAGATAACACCATTAGCACGCTGGATCGCTTATCCAAAGAATTGATCCCGAACTTGTCTAAAGGTTGTTGCATAGTTACGGGAACCGCTTTTGATCTACCGATAGTAATGCAAGTTGATAAATTAAAAGATGGTAGTCGACCTGATAGTGATGATGTTGATTTGAATGAGCTATGGGGATAGGAATATGAAATTCACTGAAGATAGTCTGAAGTTGCGCTGTATTATCGCTAGATATCAGTTATCAGTATCAATATCAAAGTATTATTAATAAGTAATCATATAAATTTAAGAAGTGAAATATGGATATCAAGTATTGGCAAGGCGGCCTTGAACGCCACGAAATAGACGCAATTGAAAAAATTAAAAATGTATTGTCGACCTCTAAAAAACAACCTAATAAAGGGCAAAAGCAAGGCCAAGGCTTTGATGCGCTTAAAGCACTAAAGACTCCTTTCAATGCAGGTTGGAAAGGCTACGCAGGCTTTAGATTTGTTAATCAAAACAAGCAAGGTGAAATTGACTTATTGATTGTAACTCATTGTAATATTTTGATTATTGAATTGAAGCATTGGAATGGGAAACCAACCACTTCAAATAATGGTAAATGGTTTTTTGGTAATGACGACAGAGGCAAGTCTCCTGTTGAAATAACTCGCAACAAAACATACTTGTTAGATAAGCTACTAAAACCTTTAAAAGGTCAGTTTAGTAACGGAAAACATAATCCTCATGTTCACTTTTTAGTAGTAATGAGTGGCACAAGTGACTTTTCTAAATTACATAAAAATGAACTTGCCAATACCGTCAGCCTAAATGACTTTTGTAAGATGTGTACAAATAAGCAGGTTTTTAACGAACGTTTTAGGCCTCATCCAGACTCTGCAGTTTTGCTAAAGGATGTTCCGCTATTAGAAAAACGTTTATTAAATAACAATAAAGTCGAGTCTAAACCTTTAGCTATCGATGGTTGGATAGCACAAGAAGAAATATTTAATCATCCTAATGATATTTACAGCGAATTCTATGCGCAGAGTGAGTCAGATAAAAATGATCGCGCAATTATCCGTCGTTGGGACTTTGATAAGTTAGAAAATATTGAAGCTAAAACCCCCGATGGACGATTTAAAATAGTATCTCGCGAACGGGAAGTATTAACCAAAATTAAACGTGAAAACCAAGATTTATATGATCACTGTGTTTCATCGTTAACCATTCCCTCGAAAGATAAAATAACAACTCAATACAACGAAGTTGTTGAATTACCTCAAGGACAAGAGCGCCTTAACGACTTTATCACCACTTACGGAGAGAATCTGTCAATTGATGAACGGGTAAACTTAGTGAAGGTGTTAATTGCCCGCTTTGCTGATTTACACCAATTGCATTTAGCTCACCGTGATATAGGTAGCCATAGTGTGTGGTTAAGTACAGGTCAACGTGTTGCGCTTTCTAATTTTATTTCAGCTTTTGAACGTAAAAAAGAAACTGTTGGTGAAATACGTGATGAGTTATCGGTAAATCAGCAAACAGATAGCTTTCAAAGTCATTACCATTACGATGTTTCTAGGTTAGCAATTATTGCGTGGGCGATTATTAAAGCTGAGCGGTTAACCCCCATATTTGAAAAGAATATTGCTTCACAACTAGCTAATTGTGACGAGTGGTTTACCCCGGTTCTATGTAACGCTCTTAATGGAAAAACATACACTGACGCAGGTCAATTACTTGATGCGCTAGTGAAACATGCGCCAAGCCAAGAAGAAGCCTTCTTGTTTTCAAGTAATCTACTTGAACGTTTTATTAAGGATAATAGGGTTTACAAGTTGTACCCTGAACTTGAATCTCTTTCCGATAATGGTAGTAAGGAAGTTTACAAGTCTGACGAAAGTTTGGTGAAAGTATGGGGTAAAATAAACCCAACAGAAATTAATCCTGGGCTTGGCCAACGTACCTTATTCTTTTTAGAGCGAGTCGAAAAACTACAGAGTCTCGACTTAAGCTTTGTGCCAAAAATAATAGATGTTGGTATAACCTCTCGCGATAGTTCGTTATATTTGGTTACCGAGTGGATTGTGGGCGAACCTATTGACCCAACCATTAGGCGTAGAGGCACAGAAGAAGTTGTTAAAAAATTAGTTTCACAAGTAATGCATATGCATTCACTTGGCTTTTCGCACGGAGATTTAAAGCCTGATAATATCATTGAAGCTGATAGCGGTGACATTTATATTATTGATGTTTTAGATTTTCATCATGATGCTGACGATGTTTATAACTCGGAATATAGCCCCGTAAATATTGAAAACAGCTCTGCATTTGAACGTGATAATTATGCCGTTATGAAAATATGTGCAGAACTATTACACATTGAATGGGGCCAAGAAAGCACTAAACATCCAACGGTTAGCGCGGCAATAATTGAAGAGTTAAAAGATGTTGATTATGGATTTAAAGAATTAACACGTTTTCAAGATGCTGTTGTTAATCCAGAGCAAAGCCTACAAGTTGCTATTGAAACGATAAATATTGAAATTGGTGGTCGGGATGCTTTTAAGCCGATAACGATTTACCCTGACAACGGTAGGTTATATGTATCAATAGAAGAAAGTCGAAATAATTCGTCGAGTTTAGTCCTAAACTTTTGTGGTATCGGTGGTAACCAATCATTATTTTTCGATAAAAGTCGTTTTGAATTTGAACATGGAATGAAACCTTCAAAAAGTGAACTTGATGGCATACCTAAATGGGCAATAGAAAAAGCGGACTTCGAAGTACCTTTTGCTCTCCGTATTACACATGGAAGAGCTAGTCAGTTAGAAACCTTAAATCGCAGAGTTAAACAACTTTATAGTTTTGAAAATGCTATTCAACAATTTTTACTTAAGCGAAGAGAAGCAGAAGCCCAGGCTCGAGCCGAAAGTATTGCTAGCCAAGTAAATGTTGACAATATCGAGAGTGAGACAATAAATCCAAGCTTGATAGTGGAGCCAAGTAAAAGCGTTGAGAATCATGTTCCAGCCATCACGACTAAAGATTTATGGCAAGCGATTATTCAAACAGAGTCTGAATCTCACCCTTATGTAGAATTAACTAGCGAACCGATGCAGCATAAGGATAATAAAGACTTTATTATTCTGCCATATGAAGCCGAAAAAGATCCCCTTGATGCATTCACCGCAAAAGACGAAGTGGAAGCCATTATAGTTGATGGTGATGATGAGTTTTTTATTGGTCAAGTCAACTTAGTTAAATCTGGGCTGAATAAAGTCACACTTTCACGCTACGCAAGTCGAGTGAGCAGACTCAAAGGTGAAGATATTATTTTCTTTAGAAGTAAAGCGGATAAATCTTCATTTAATAAACGTAAAAATGCACTGACACGGATTATTGATAATGATGCAGTGATTGAAAACTTGGTCGATTACTTTGATCCAAGTTGTATGCATGATCCTATTGACTACGAGCATATTGTTACGGAGGCAGATTTTGACCGTTATAATCGCAAAGGCGACAATGGCAATGTAATTAAGCTGAATGACAAACAACGAATCGCCTTTCAGCAATTACTAAGATTTGGCCCATTGTCGATGTTACAAGGCCCTCCAGGTACAGGTAAAACAGAATTTATTGCTGCCTTTGTACATTATTTGGTGGAGAAATTAGGTACACAGCGTATTTTATTGGTAAGCCAATCACACGAGGCAGTAAACACTGCCGCTGAACGCATTCGTAAACATTGTAACCATCATAAAACACCGCTAGATGTTGTGAGGTTTAGTCGTAAAGAATCACAAATATCAAATTCACTTCAAGATATATTTTCAAATAATATTGTCACGAAAAAAGCCGAACAGTTTTCTAGCCAATTAAAATATCGCGTGATGTCGTTAGCTAAGTCTTTACAAGCACCTAAAGATTATTTAGAGGCATTTCTTGAATTAGACAAACAAGTATTGATGCCTATTTCTGAGCAACTGATCGCACTAACAAGGCTTGATGATAAAGAGTTAGAAGGTAAACAAAGAAAAGATCTTAAAAAACAAATTGGTGAACGTAAGTCTTTAATAAATAGCCGTTTACCAAGAGAAAGCCAAACCAATAAAGATTGGCATGATGATTTACCTGCCGTGGCTGATTCTTTTATTAAAAAGTTAAATCATGAACATGCCATAGCGCCTAATGTTGCTAATAAAGTTCAACGCTTAATTTCATTGTCGAAAGATATGATAAAAGTGATGAACTCAGGTAATGCCAACCTAGATGAATTTTTAGCGCGTTCTAGACAATTGGTTGCTGGTACGTGTGTTGGTATAGGCAATTGGCATATTGATATTGCGAGCAATCAATACGACTGGATAATTATTGATGAAGCTGCCCGTTCAATTGCGAGCGAATTAGCAATAGCGATGCAAGTAGGTAAGCGCGTTTTATTGGTAGGTGATCATCAACAACTTCCCCCTCTGTATTCTGAGCCGCATAAGAAGGCACTTGCTAGAAGATTAGGTATTAAATCAAGTAGTGATATTGATGAACTCGTTGAAAGTGATTTTTCTCGTGCTTTTAACTCTCATTATGGTAAACAAATAGGCGCTAAATTATTAGTGCAATACCGCATGGCACCCGCAATAGGTACGTTAGTTTCTCAATGTTTTTATAAAGGCGAACTTGAAAATGGGGAACGCATTATTCCTGATATTTATAAAGATGTACCGAAACAATTAAATACTACAGCAACGTGGTTAGACACTTCTTCTTTAGGTAAAAAAGCACACCATCAACAAGGTGGTGGCTCTAGTATTTATAACGATTCTGAAGTCGATGCTATTGTCGGTTTACTGACAGAAATTGATAACAATGATGATTTTTTAAATTCACTTTTTAAGCAAGTTAAAGAAGGGGAAGCAGCAATTGGTGTAATTTGTATGTATGCGGAGCAAAAGAAACGCATACGACAAAGGCTTAAAAAAGTTGGGCTGTCTGAGGCTTTAACCGCATTATTGAAAGTGGATACTGTGGATAGTTACCAAGGTAAAGAGAATCGTATTATTATTTTATCGATTACACGCTCTGAACCTAAACAAAGTCCGGGTTTTTTAAGATTACCAAACCGAATTAATGTTGCACTTTCTCGTGCCATGGATCGCCTCGTGATTGTTGGTGATAAACGAATGTGGCAAGGAAAAAATAGCCATTTACCGTTTGGTAGCGTAATTAAATATATGGAAGAAAACAATAAAAGTCATCAATACGCTTTTCTTAATGTAGCATCAATAAATAACAAAAAGGCAGGTTAATTGTTATGGAAAACAATACTTTTGAATTTAATGAAGTTGATTATATTGTACCTGCTGAAACGTATAATATTGAATATTCCTATTTGAGTAAGCAAGGCTTTCCGTTTACCAAAGAGTTTCTACTGAGAGCCTTGTATATTTCTCCATTATCTAAATTTGAATTAGCCTCTTTCTTTGGCTTTAATCAACGTGAACTTAATATAGCGATTGAAGAGCCGATTAGTAAAAGTGAAGTGACCTATTTAGAAGATGGACGGTTGTGTCTTACGGCATTAGCTAAAGGTTATTTTTCAGACTTTGAAGATAAACCTATGGTTGAGAAACCGCTGTCACGAACATCACCTGTAACCTTTGAACTAGTTGGTTTTAATAAAGTACGTAACCAACATGAAAATTGGCACAACGCACTTAGGCTTAACGTTAACCACGAAGTGCAAAGTATGAGTGAGCAACATGCAAGGAATGCGTTTACTAAGAATTTTCAACGTTTTGTTGAATCTGGAGAGTTAGGTCAACTAAAAACCCATGACAACTCGTTACCTAGTCTTTATACCATAGACAACGTTACTCGAAAGAGAACTATTGCCCATAGAGTAAAACGTAAATTTGAAATAAATTTTGATAATAAAATAAAGCCTTTTTACGTTGATAAACTCTACGAAAATGATGAAGCCATTAGTCATGCTATAACGCAGGATACTGATAATCTAAGATTGGGCAGTAATTTAGATTGTATTCAAAAAGCGTGGGATGCTTTTCAAGATATGTCTGTAGCTCGTTATATTAAAAACGATGAAATTGATTTTCGCGGTATGCTTGCAGAAATGGCTGTAGATTCTGGAAATAAACCTTATGAATTATTAATAGGGGCGCTTTATGCAAAGCAGCCATGGAAAAAAATTGAACATCACCTGAAACAATTAAAACCTAAAAAGAAACAAGAACCATTGGGCGTATTAAGTTGGATAGGTGCTAATACGCGTTATTGGGGAATGAGCGATAATTTCAATAAAGCAAAAGAGACTTTACAGTCTTATCAAAAAACCAGTAAAGGTGCTCATTATAACTTCACATTGTACTTGCCGTGTGATGACCATCGGAATGTTAAACAAAACGCAGTGAGAGAATGGAAAGGAACGCTTCCAAATTTAAGCTCTTGTGAGGGGTTATTAAATGGTTTATTCGACGGTACGGTAGAAGTGATTTTATTAGAGAATGAATTTGCTGCGGTGAGTTATCACCTTTCAATGCCTGATTTAAGTCCTGTTCATATACCTTTAGGGTACTTCACTAAAGATAAACAACTTATTCAACGTATTTCTAAGGTAGTAAATGACTATCTGGAAGGTTCGATTGCTCATGATAAGCCAAACTTAATCGGCTCATTAACTTCTAATAAGTAACTAAGTAGAGATTGGGAATGAAATTTACAGAAGCTAAGTTAGAAAAAGCAATTATTGAGCTATTTGAAGGGCTAGGCTATCCACATCTAAATGGTGGAGAACTTAATCGTTCTAATACCGAAGTATTAATTAAAGACGATTTACGCGCCTTTTTAGCCATGCGTTATGCCAATGCAGATATTACCTCGGGTGAAATTGATAGCATTATCAAAAAGTTTGAGAGTCTATCTGCCAGTGATTTGTATGAAAGTAATAAAACCTTTTGTAAGTGGCTAAGTGATGGATTTCTTTTAAAACGTGAATCTGGCGTAACTGCTGGCAGTGCCTCACAAAAAGACTTGTATATTCAACTGCTTGATTTTGACAATGTCGCGCAAGCCATTCAAGAAAGCTTGCTAAAAAATCTCTCTGTAACTGAGCATCAACCTGACTTAGCTGAAGTGGCTGAAAGCCAAGCGAAATACACTTCGAGCTCTATTAGTCACTTAATAAGTAAGACAAAATCAGATGTTAATATTTACCGCTTTGTAAATCAGTTAGAAATTGAAAGTGCGTCATCTCAAGTTAACAGCGAAAAGCGTATTCCTGATGGTATTTTATATATCAACGGTTTGCCGCTAGTTGTATTTGAATTTAAGAGTGCGATACGAGAACAAGCGCCAATATCTGAAGCGTTTGATCAGTTAACTATTCGTTATCGCCGTGCTATTCCTCAATTATTTGTATTTAATACTTTGTGTGTGATCAGTGATGGTGTGAACAATAAAATGGGAAACTTGTTTGCCCCTTATCAGTTCTTCTATTCATGGGGGAAAGTCACAGGGCAAGAGCCGGTAGCACAGGAAGGTATTAACTCCTTACATACTATGTTGAAGGGATTATTCGACAAAGCCCGTTTACGAGATGTGATGCAAAACTTTGTCTATTTTCCAGACTCTGGTAAAAGTGAAATAAAAATTGTACCTAGATACCCGCAATATTACGCCGCTAAGAAATTGTTTGAGAACATTAAACAACATCAAAAACCACACGGTGATGGTAAGGGCGGCACGTACTTTGGGGCAACGGGCTGTGGCAAAAGCTTCACCATGCAGTTCTTATCTCGATTGTTAATGAAGAGTGTTGATTTTAAAAGCCCAACTATCGTGTTAATTACGGATAGAACAGATTTAGATGATCAGTTATCACAACAGTTTGGCAATGCTAAAACTTACATTGGTGATAACACTATTGAAACTGTGACTAGCCGTAGTCACTTGCGAGAATTGTTAAAAGACCGTAACAGTGGCGGTGTATTCTTAACAACTATTCATAAGTTTACTGAAGATACTGAGCTATTAACGGATAGATATAATGTTATTTGTATTTCTGATGAAGCACATCGTAGCCAAGTTAATTTAGACCAAAAAATTACTGTCACTGAAAAGGGCGTGAAAAAAACTTACGGCTTTGCTAAATATCTACATGATTCACTCCCTAACGCCACCTATGTTGGCTTTACGGGAACTCCTGTTGATGCAACCTTAGATGTGTTTGGTGAAGTTGTTGACTCATACACCATGACTGAATCAGTAAAAGATGAAATAACGGTTCGTATTGTTTACGAAGGCCGTGCGGCTAAAGTGTGCTTAGATAATAGTAAACTGACAGAGATTGAAGCCTATTACAAAGAATGTGCTGATTCAGGCAGTAATGAATTACAAATAGAAGACAGTAAAAAAGCCACAGCCAATATGAACTCGATTTTAGGCGATCCTGACCGTATTCGAGTATTAGCAAGGGACTTTGTCGAACATTATGATAAACGTGTTGAAGAAGGCTCTACAGTCGCAGGAAAAGCTATGTTTGTTTGTAGTGCGCGTAATATTGCTTATCAGTTGTATCAAGAGCTAGAAGAACTTAGACCTGATTGGTTTAAAGTGGTTGATACAGACAACGCAGAAGGACTGTCTGAAGTAGACAGGAAACGTGCTATTAGCGAAGGTCGAATTGCAGCACCCTCTGAAAAAGTTAAGATGGTGATGACACGCGGTAAAGATGACGTTGAGCGTTTATATAATCTGTTAGGCGGTAAAGATGAGCGTAAAGAGCTTGATAAACAGTTTAAAAACAAACATTCAAACTTCAAAATAGCCATCGTTGTAGATATGTGGTTAACAGGTTTTGATGTTCCTTTTTTAGATACAATGTACATTGATAAACCTATTCAAAAGCATAGCCTGATTCAAACCATATCAAGGGTTAACCGTCAGTTTGAGGGCAAAGATAAAGGTTTAGTGGTTGATTATATCGGTATTAAATCTGAAATGAATAAAGCACTTGCTCAATATTCAAAAACAGATGAAACCAACTTTGAAGATATTGCTGCCTCGGTGATTGAAGTTAAAAACCATTTAGCCTTACTTGCGAGTTTATTCCATAACTTTGACACATCACCTTACTTTACAAATCAAGCCGTCGCACAGTTGAACTGTTTAAATCATGCCTCTGAATTTGTACTAACGACAGAGAAGCAGCAAAAACGTTTTATGGATTTAGTGAAACGTTTAAAAGCTGCTTATGACGTTTGTTGTGGTAGTGAAAAAATAAGCGAAGACGAACGTAACCATATCCATTTTTATCTCGCTATTCGTTCTATTGTTTACAAGCTTACCAAAGGCGAAGCGCCTGATACTGCACAGATGAATGCAAAAGTACGTGAAATGATTGCAGAAGCTCTAAAAAGTGATGGTGTTGAAGAAATATTTAAATTGGGTAATGAAGCAGGTGGTGAGATTGATATATTCAATGATGACTACATTGCCAAAATTGAACAGATAAAACTCCCTAACACCAAAATAAAGCTGCTTCAGCAATTGTTGGCAAAAGCCATTGGCGAACTTAAAAAAGTAAACCAAACACAAGGAATCGACTTTACCAAGCGGTTTGAAGCCCTAGTTGAACGTTATAATGAGCGTAAAGAAGATGATGTACTAGTGAGTAATGTACTTGATGATTTCTCTGAAAGCATGGTGGACATGATTTACGGCGTTAAAAAAGAGATGAATGCAGGTGATGAACTTGGCATTGATATTGAAGAAAAAGCTTTTTATGACGCATTAAAATCACTGGCAATTAAATATGACTTTAGCTACCCAGAAGATAAATTAATTGAATTAGCTAAAGCGGTGAAATTGATAGTAGACGACAAAGTTAAATTTGTTGATTGGAACCACCGTGAAGATATTAAATCATCACTCAAGGTTGAGCTGATTTTAGTGCTCGCTAAGTTCAAATACCCTCCTATTAGCCGTGATGAAGTGTATAAAGAAATATTTGAGCAAGCGCAGAGTTTTAAAGCTAGTAGAGTTGGCTAATTATGTATGACAACTTAGATTGCCTATCCACCTTAACCTGAAGTTGTTAGTTTTTTAAATTATGAAATTAGGCAACCCATAAGAAGTAATGGTTAAAGAATGACAAATCCCTCCAAAGTTAACACTTTAAATATAACTATGTTTCCTGCTTCATATGGTGATAGTTTTTTGGTTTCAGTTGCAGAAGATGACTTAAATATTTTGATCGACACTGGGTTTAAAAGTACTTATGAAGATCAGATTAAAGAAAAATTAACTTCACTCAATACAAAAAATAAATCTCTAGATTTTTTAATTGTAACTCATATAGATTCAGATCATATCTCTGGAGCATTATCCTTACTTCAAGAGAATGATTTATCTAAAATAATTGATATAAAGAATATTTGGCATAACAGTTACCGACATATTCAAAATAGTCCCACTAATGAAAAAGAACTCTCGTTAAAGGATCAAAGAATACTCCAGCAAATAAATATTAACGGGTATAAAAAAGATAAAACAATTGCTCAAAACCACAACAAAGATATCAGTGGTAAGCAAGGTTCATCTTTGGCATCTCTTATTCTTAAAGGTGGTTATGACTGGAATGCACAGTTTAACCATAATGCAATTTGTGTAGAGAATGGTACAGATATAGACCTTTCTAGCAATGTGAAATTAATACTTCTTTCTCCTGATAAACCTAAATTGCAAAAACTGATGATATTTTGGAAAAAAGAGTTAAGAAAGCTAGGAGTAAGTAGCTCCGCATTAGACAGTCAATTTTTTGATGATGCTTTTGAATTTTTAGTATCTCACGAAAAGCCAAAGAAAAAGAACATTAACAAGAATATTTCTAGTAAAGGAGTCAACATAGATAAGTTAATGACTGATATTTTTGAAGAAGATGATAGCCCTACAAACGGTAGTTCAATTTCGTTTGTTTTGGAGTATGGTAATAAAAAAATTCTTTGCTTAGGTGATTCCCATCCATCAATAATAGAAAGAGAACTTAAAAATAAATATCCACAAGAACAATTATGGTTTGACGCAATTAAAGTATCCCATCATGGCTCATCTAAAAATACCAGCCCAAGTTTATTGAGCTTTATAGATTCGGATACTTACTTTATTTCGACTAATGGCTATAAGTTTTACCACCCTGATTTAGCTACTATTGCTAGAATTGTAGGCCGAAAAACAAGTGTTAATCGAAAGGTGATTTTCAATTATGAAACGGATACATCCAATTATTTTGATAACGAAAAATTAAAAGAAACATACAATTACAGCTTGTATATTTCAGGTGCAGACGAAATGTTTACTTTTATCAAGGACTAATTAAAGTGCAAAATTATTTAGAAAAGTATGTAGGTCGAGTTTATTGTAATGACGATGTAGGTACAGCATTTCTTGTTTCAAACAAAGAGCTTTTGACAGCATATCATACAGTCGGAAATGTAGAAGAGAATACTAATGAAATTTCCGTTGAGCTAGACGAAATATCTAGTGAGCCATTAGAAGTCAGTTTAAAGGACTTCGATGAAAGCCTTGATATAGCGATTTTAGAGTTAAAAAAACCGTTAGATATAGAGTACTTTTTAAAATTATCCAATCAAGTAATTCGAAATAATTCTAGCTGGAGTACTTTCGGCTTCCCTGGAGGGAAATTGAATGCTGGCGCTAAACTGGATGGAACAGTTGCTAGATCGAACGTGAATGTTGAAAGGTCTAGTTATGAATTAGATTTAGAGTATAACCAGAGTAATGAGTGTATAGAGGGGCTATCAGGTGCCCCTTTAATTGTTAATGATATTGCTATTGGTATTATTACAAAAGAACTAGATGGTACGTTAGGTGCTATAAGCGTATGTAAAATAGCTACGTTATTAGATAAAAATAATATTAGCTATGAATCTATTGAAGAAGAAAGTTTGGGAGATGAGAGTGGTTTTGAATTAAATACCCCCGTTGTAGATAAGTTAACAGATAAGATCACCTCTTTAGATTCAGGTTACCTCTTTCTAAAGGGGCATCCTGGGTCTGGTAAAACGACTATTGTTGAGTCGGTAGGTTATGCTCAAAGTGAAATTATAGTTCTTGGAAAGTATTTTCTGCTTGAAAAAGGTAAGGAGAACCTTCTTTCGATAAGAATGAATCACTTAAAGTTCTTAGAATGGTTAGAAGATAGAGTTGTTGCGGATTTGTATAACGCTATCCCTCAAAAATCAGAGAGAGATATTAATCAATGGATTACAACAATATTAGATTTATTACAAAAGCTGTCAGAAAAATATGCGGCAAAACAAACTAAATGCGTTATTTTTGTTGATGGCATAGATGAGCTTTCCAAATCAAATAAAATAGAAGATTTTTTTTCTGCATTACCCGTTGTTTTACCTAAAAATATTATTTTCGTAATTGTCGGTCAAAATGAAAGCAGCCTTCCTTCTAGGCATATAATTCAAGAAGAAAAAAACATAATATTAGTAACTCCATTACCTGTAAATACATGCTTAAGACTTATCAATAAAGAACTACCTGAACTCGCATATGAACTTCGTAATAAAATAGGGAAGTGCTCGGAATACCATCCTCTCTATCTTCGATACCTTATTGAGTATGTTAGAGCTAATATGCCAACTCATGGAGAACAAGAAATCAATAAATGGCTGGATAGGTTGCCTCAAGTTAGCGGTGAGATTGAAGTCTATTATGAAAGCCTCTGGCAAGATATTGTAAAGAAGGACGAACTGCTTTATCTAATATCATTAATCACCCGTTTTAGGGAATGCATATCACATAAATCGCTTATTGATACGGTTCCAGCGAGTATGAGAATATCATTAGATAAAAACCTTGATTTAATTAGCCACTTCTTAACAAGCAAACAAGATATTTTTGCATATCATTCTTCACTTATATCATTTGTTAATAAAAAAACTGAAGCTCTTGAAGAAGATTATCAATCACAAATATCTCTTTTTTGTAAGAGTCATATTGATATCGCCTATTCTCAAAGGAATATACTTCATCACCTTTTGAGAGCAACAACTGAAATCAGAAACGAAACAATAGATTTTTGTAATCAAAAATGGGCCGATAATTGCTCGCACAACTTTGTTGATCCAGGTTTGATTCTTGCCGATCTAAAAGACGCACTTTCTTTTTATTTGCAAGCAGGCTGTTTTATATCTGTGACTAAATTGCTTATACTTTCACAACGGATCAAATTTCGATATAACAATGTATTCGCCTTAAATGCAATGGAGTTAGCTGAATACTTAATCGCTTTGAAAAAGCCTAAAGAAGCACTACATCATTTATTCCGTGAATCTATCCCGTTGGTTTCAACAGAAGACCTTATTGATATTCAGTACAAACTAATTATGGAAAACAACTTTGAAGAAGCTGAATTTATTAATTCGGCTATACATAGTTATTTCATGAGCGAATATGAAAAAGGCTCAATTGCATATGAAGACATACTAAACTTCTTTACATCAGCCTCTATAAATAATTGTTTGCTGTCTAGCACACCAACGAAAAGTGCTTTAAAGGTCATAGAATCACTTCATAGATTTATTACTAGTTCATCAGAAGGAAGTGAGGAAGAACAAGAGCAAAAGCGTAAAATACTCCTTTATATTCTGGGACACAACACTGCGTTGTTATTACTTCATCATAATATTTATACGCCAATATCTGAGTTGGAAAGAAGAGAAATACCTAAAGATAATTCTATTACCATGACTCTAATACAGGCGTATAGCCATGTAGGTCATTTCTCTGATATTTCAGGAATCCAAGTGGATCTTGGTGATATTGTTAAAGATATAGAATACGGTTTAACAAAATATAAACCTGATGAAGAAGATTCACCAATGATTGTAAGATTATTGGATGGGATATCAATCAAATATGGCATATTGGAAGGCTTAATTAGTGGGGCTACTTTTAAGGAAATACCTGATTTTAGAGAAAGTAATGGAGTTGACCTAAATCATAACTGGCTTGGAAGTGTACTATCAAACTCTAAATATAAAGGTTTTCTAGATGAACTTTACTCGCCCCCTGATTTGGAATTATTCACCGAAACAGAATGGGAAAAGTCGTTAGAAAGTATTGTTTCTTATATTGGTTACCTTTTAGGTTCAGCTTGGAAACTAAAAGTTACTTCCCAAGAATCAGAACAATTGTCTGTAGACATGTTAGAAAAGGTTTTACCTATTCTTAAGTTTGATTTGCTAACACGTTCACAATTTGAACGTTCATACATGTTAGTAGAGGAGGCTCTTCCTTTTATTTATAATTCTATCTTAGAATTTTTCTCTTTATATTCAAAACAAAATTTAAGTAAGTATTTAGATTTTATTTATGAACATTCAGATAAGCAGTTAGGGGTCTATTCTGAGGGTTTTAGAGAAACTATTCACACAATAGTAAAGAACTTGCTCCCCCAAATAGAGCATAAAAAACATATATTCCAGTTACTAAAAAAACTTGAACACCACGTTTTATTAGGTGTTCAAAATCGTTGGGATAGATGTCAAGAATTAGTCTTATTAGCTACTCATTACAGAGCATTAGATAGCAGACGCGCTGACGAATGTTTTCAAGAATTACTAAATTCTTCGATGGGACCATCATGGTATAAAGAAGATCAGTTAGGATTAATTAATTCGTCTTTAAGTATGCTTAAGCGCCATAACGCCTCATGGTCTCCAAAAGAACTAGCTCCTATTTTAGACTTTGCAGCAGGTGAAATGACTTTCCAGCGTTATATACGGATGGAAAAGGAAGAATTCATTGGCTCTTTATGTTCATCAGGAAAGTTATCTACAGCTATAAAGTATTTTCAAAATGAGACAATTCCTCTTGATCCTAAATTAATTTTGCAGAGGGTTGAGTCAAATCAAATCGATAGTTTATATAAAGGAGCAAGTTACGATACCGGAGTCAGAAAAATAGATGAACAAAGTGGAATATTAAGCATATTAGAAAATACAAAAGGCATACAACCTAGCCTGCAATGGGCTATTAGTGAATTATTCCTGATTGGTGATGATAGGTATATCAGTCGCTTCTCTGAAATTTTTGCCAAAACTATTAATAATAGCAACACAATACAGTCAAATTTCTACATGAATAGAATTATTCGAATTTTGATTTCTGATATGGAGTTCGCTATAAGAAATCAATTTATTAGTGGGCTTAATAAGCATCTTGAACAGCGTCATTTTGATGAGTTGATAGTACAGATCAATAAGAACAAAATTGATGTGGAAGTTCCAACAATACCTGAATCTACTTCTACAGAAGTTGAACATGAAGATGTAACTCTCGTTGACAGGGGAGAAGATGACATTGGTAATTCAATTTACCTACCAGGAACTTTTGGAACATCCCAAGGGTTAAAAGAGTTTGATATTCACTTTGCGCTTGCCAAAGAAGCTTTAGATATCGAGGACGAAATAACAAGTAAGCAAGAATTACTATTATCTTTAAGAGCGATACAGAATTCAGGATGGGGTGTTTGGTCGAGAAACCTTGGTCAAAATGATCAAGCATTTACAGAGCTATCTAAATTATGCGATGAAAATGAATTAATAAAAATATTAACGCCTCTTATTATCGATGAACCACATGCAACTGACTGGTTAATCGTAGATAAATTAATTTCAAAGTTTAGCAATGTATTGTCTCCTGAAAAGGTTGAACAGTTACATGAGTGTATTATTGAACATATAAAAATTATGGTATCCCCACCAAAGCATATTGTTGAAGATTTTGAGTGGATGGACTTTGAAAATTCAAAAACAATCTCTAACGATCAAGAATTAATGGGTTTTTTACTTAATTTCATCGATCACCCATCTCCAGCCATATATTTAAGAGTACCTAGCATAATAAAATCTATTTCTAGGTTTGAACCAGATCTTTATCTACCTATTTTAGCCGAGCACTCATTAACAGGTATACAATCGCTATCACCTGAGATTGCAGTTGGAATAATCTATTCATTAGCTGTAGAAGATGTTAGCAAAATAAAATCTCATGTAAATATACAGTCATTATTTAGTAAAATTGAGAGCTGTAAACATTTAGTAATAAAACATACGTGGTCTCTTATAGTCGCATGTATAAACAATCTTGATAGTTCTTTGTTAGAAGAGGATATATCACTAGATAACGCAATATTTAATAGTAAGCCTGTAGAGATAAATGAGAAAATTGAAAACGAAATAGATATTAGCAGCTTAGGTGATTCTCTAACTTATATCTTATCTAGATTAACAAAAATTGGAATATGGAAGGATTCAGATCTTCTTTCGCTAAATAAGTTATTGATTCAAAACTCCCCATGCTTAGGGTTCGATGAAATCGCCAGAATCAATGACAAAATTCATAAAGGGTATAGCTTAGGACAAAATGAAAAATATATAAATGACCAGTTAATGCCCGTAATAAATCAGATTACTCAACATAGAGTTACAGAAGAAAATATTAATTTTGTTATCTCTACATTGAGGCAGTTTAACCCCAACTTTCCAGATGAAAGCATACAGAGTTATAGTCAGAATGGCTTAAATGAAAAAATAATTAAATTTCTTTCTAATTCATCACAAAACCCCATGGATTTCCTTAAGGAAGGTGATAATGAATACTTACATTATTTTGAGGTTATCGTGCCTCATGATAGTAAACCTAAGTTGATTGAAATATCAATTTTCTTAAGTAATTCAAAGGCTTGCCTTCAACCTTTAGAGTTTCAAGCTAATCAACACCCTTTGGTTAAAGATATTCATGAGCTTAAAGAAAGAAAAAGTGAATGTTTCTTATTTAATTGTGCGCCAGGGATCAATTATACCGGAGGAAGAGTAACACCTTCATTTATTAACTTAGGAGTTCAAGGTTTTTCAGGTAAAGTCAAACCTAATGACATTAGTGAGAATCATTGGATAGAAGGACGTAGTTGGGATTCAAATCAATTGGGAAGACCTATTAGAGAGGGGAATCGATTGATGATGACAAGCGAAAAATTAGATCTTTTATCTCAAAAAGGTTGGGAAATATTTTGGCGTGTAGACTACAACTTTACGTCACAATTTATCATTAACCGTACAACACTTGAAGTGACGATTGTTAACTAGGATCTAGAAATGACTAAAATGACAGACATGAAGACACCTAGAAATAGGCTGGAATTCGAGAGAAACTTTAATTTACTTGCAGAAAAAATGTATCAAGGAAAGATGCATTTTGGAAAAAATGTGATGCATGGAGTTGATAGTCTAACAAGAATTCAAAAACTGCCGAACGGTAGGATAGATCTTTTAACTATTAACGAAAGTGCCAGACTTCAAGCAAATATGATGAATAACTTCCCGGACATGGATAGTGTTGCATCATCACTTAAGAATGAAACAGAATAGTTAATTGTAATTTTACAGCTTAAAAAGTTATGGATGAAAATGAAAGAACTCATTGAACAATTGCTATCAGAAAACAAAGAAGGACAATGGTGGGATTTTAAACAGCAACATCATTCCAATTTTGTAGATCTTCTTCATGATATCTTATGCATGGCTAACGTGCTCTGTAATTGTGATCGTTATTTGATTTTTGGTGTAAATGATAATTGTGAGGTTATTGGTCTAGAGGGGAACAAGTATCGCCCTACACAAGCAGATATCATTAGTTATCTTCAGACAAAAAGTTTTGCCAAAAATAACATTCCAACAATAGAGCTTCAGACCATTAAAATTGATGCTTTAGAGTTAGATATACTTGTAATTAAAAACGAAAAATTTAAGCCGTATTTCTTAACTAATGATGAAACTAAAAAAGGGAAAAGTGTTCGCGCAGGAACTGTATATTCGAGGATCGAAGATGCTAACACGCCAAAAGATAAGAGTGCTAATCCGTATGAAATTGACGCTATGTGGCGTGAACAATTCGGATTAGATAAAAAAGCTTCTGAACGGTTTGTAGATTTATTACTAGATTTTGAAAATTGGAAATATGATGGGATAAATGGAGCATTTTACGATATAGATCCAGATTATACTATCGAGATTGGAGATGGTGAATCATCAGGTGGAAAATTTTGGTGGCAAGAAATTTTATTTGAAAAGCCTAGTAAGTATTATTATCACCTAAAATACAAAAAAGTAGAGTTGCACAAAATACCAGTAATACGCTTTAACAGTGAGAACTTATGTATTCCCTTTCCAAGTATTGAGTTCTTAACATACCCAGAAAAAGATGATGGTTGTATTACCAATTGCTATTGTGATTTGTTTTATTATACAAAGGGAACTGTAGAATATAGCCTATTCAAACATATAAGAGCACTGGAAATTGAAACACCTAACGAAAGGTCTTTTACTTCTCCTATTGAAAGTCAAATAAAGCCACCAATTATTCACTTACCATTCTTAATTTTGGATTCAGAGCAATCATTAAAGCATGTATGCAAAAAACTAAAGAAAGATTTTGACTCATTTATTAAAGAAAATGATGAAATGATTTCTGACGCGAGGACCAAAAATAAGACAATTAATCGTCACACATCTGAAAGACTTTTTTCAGAATGGGCTTATTGGATTAATTATGGTGAGCGTATTTAAATGATAATGCAGATTATTTTTTTCACACTGACTTAATATTATTGGCATGAAAAGGTGAGAATAAATCGGTAAGGAAAAAAGAGACATAAGTAGTCGCTGGTGTTATTATCAATTCAAGAAAAATATGAGAATTAAACCTCTAGTTTTCTCATGTTTTATATGTAAATAGTGCTTAAATATGAGAATCGTGTGCTAGGCTACATAAACAAAGGGATTTCTCATTTTTTATCTCTTGTTTTGTGTAATGGTGCTTAAAGACGATTATGATGTTGAAGTTGAATATCGTCCTTAGCGTGATAACTTAATAAGCTTTAAACTTCATCACATACCAGTATAAGAGCAATAGTTTATTATCATAGTAGGTAATGAGTTATTGC
>Ga0105357_10000246_pt1 | contig 27880 bp, 30 predicted proteins | sample GOMGulsemesocosm_4_FD_83660 | JGI IMG/M metagenome (GOLD analysis project Ga0105357, IMG submission 83660) | Methane-oxidizing microbial communities from mesocosms in the Gulf of Mexico - GOM15B Gulf of Mexico | ecosystem: Environmental > Aquatic > Marine > Cold seeps | place: USA: Gulf of...
CCTTTGATAGTCCGCAAGACGCCTTCGACCGAATTGAATTGGATCATTTAGATTTGTTCCTAGGAGGCCCGGGGATTGTCAGTAAAGCCTTGCTTAAAGAAAAATATAATGGCTCGAAAATAAAAGAAATTGTTGTCCTCAGCGAGACAAAACTATACCCCTACCTCCATATGAAACACGCCGACCTTGTTCCTGAAATTACAAGAGAGCTCATAAAAATGGCTGAAGAGGGTACGCTTGCGAAACTCCGCGCTGCAATTGAATAATTACTAAAAAGCTAACAACGCCTTCTGATCGTTGTTAGCTTTTGATATTCGCGACCTAATAGTCTGCGTCTGACAATTCAACGACGCATTTGCCGTCAACTTTTCTCTCTAACACTGCATCCATAGCTTCATGGAATTGTGATAAAGGGAACACCGCACCGACTTCGGGTTTGATTTTACCTTGGCTATGGAGCTTCAAAACGCCTGCGACCATTTTGTCGACCAGATGGGCGTAATCTTTACGTTCAGTTCCAGGGCTCCAGCCATAATAGTGCCCAAGATTAAATCCCATGGCAGAAATATTTTTTAACAGAAGAAGGTTCGCGGGTATTTTCGGGATTTCGCCGCAAGCATAACCGATCGTTAGTAATCGCCCCTCCCAAGCCATACTCCGTATAGACTGATGGGTCACTTCGCCGCCAATGCTATCATAGACAACATTGACTCCTTTTCCGTCTGTAATTTCTAGAACTTTTTCACGGAAACCGTCAATCCGGTGATCAATGACAAAATCAGCACCATGGCGCTTAGCCATATCACAATGCTTTTGCCCCCCGGCAACCGCAATCACTGTTGCCCCTAGTGCTTTGCCAATTTCCACTGCGGCAACTCCAACGGCACCCGCAGCCCCATGCACAAGTAAGGTCTCTCCCTTTTCAAGGCCTGCCCGCCGAACCAGGGCTCCATAGGAAGTCGTGTAGGACAGCACCATCATGGCAGCTTCTTGATAACTGACATCATCTGATATTTTATGACAACAAAGCTCGTCCACGCGATTATATCCGCCATTTCCACCTTCATCAGCGTTACACATAACCCTGTCCCCAACGGATACGCGGGTTACCCCCTCGCCAACACTATGCACAACACCAGCGACCTCTGTTCCCGGCGTAAAAGGAAGAGGTGGTTTACGTTGGTATTTTCCGGCAATCACAAGGGACATGGCAAAGCTGACGCCGGCTATTTTGTTTTGAACAACTACTTCGCCTGCCCCCGGCACAGGTACTGGCAAGTCTTTCAACGCTGCTTTTTCACGATAATGTCCAAACTCTTCAACAACAATTGCTCGCATATTTTTTCTTTCTTTTTGTTTTTGCTCGCAGGGATTTATTTAGATTTAATCCACACATTTAGATCTTCAAAACTAACGACTGTTAAAAGAGATTAGAACAAATCATGCAATTTGAAAACTTACGTTCAGTTGCCCCGGGAAATCACGGATCGTTGGATCGCCAAATATCCACCGAGAATAAACACATCGCATGCCTATTCTGACCTTAAGCAAGATCAGAGAAGCATATTGACAAATTAGGACAATCGCCTAATTATCTTGAATAGGACATACGTCCTAAAAACCAAACCCACATAATGTTACATAAATACCTACCTCACAGCCGGGACATTTACATGACCGATAAAAGCACCACTCGTCACCAAATCGTTAAAGCTGCTGATCTGCTGTTCTATCATCAAGGCTTTGAACATACGTCGTTTAAACATATTGCTAATGACGTAAAGATATCCCGTGGGAACTTTTATTATCACTTCAAAACCAAAGACGACATCTTAACAGCGGTTATGGCGCAGCGAAACGCGGATACAACTGCAATGCTGGATCGGTGGGAGCTTGAGGGCAAAACGCCAAAAGATCGCATTCGAAGCTTTATCCATATTCTCATAACCAATAAAGACGACATTAAACGGTACGGCTGTCCGGTTGGGACATTACGCACTGAGCTAGCAAAATTGGATCATGCTTCTAAAGGTGAAGCGACGAAGCTATTAGCACTGTTTCAAGCTTGGCTTCGGCGTCAATTTGAGCATCTGGGTTTCTCGGAGAATGCCGACATGTATGCGTTGCATCTTCTAGCACGCAGCCAAGGTGTGTCCACACTGGCCAACGCTTTCAACGACGGGCATTTCATCAATCAGGAAGTCAAATTGATGGAGGAATGGCTCAGTCACATTATAGACGCTGCGATACACACAACTTAGTAGGCCTTGAGCCATTTCCTTTTTTTGTAATTGACTAACCCATGGAGTCAAAAAATGTTTGTCGTAACCTTAAAGTTCTCAGAAAATAAAGACAAAGCGGGACAATTAATGGATGCCCATAAAGCGTGGATTAAGCGTGGCTTTGATGAAGGCATTTTTGTTCTAATTGGTAGCCTGCAGCCAAATCTTGGCGGCGGTATATTAGCGTACGGCACATCCCTCTCCGATCTTGAAAACCGGATAAAGGAAGATCCTTTCGTTGCCGAGAAAGTCGTCACCGCTGAAATTTTAGAAATTTCACCTGCCAAAACGGATGAACGGCTTGAATTTCTTGCCGCCTAATCACCTGCTCTTTATTCAGCTGACAAATTTTGTCTATTCATCATAAAGCGGGCTGCGAGGAGAAGCAGCCCCGCGGGAAGGTACATACTCACGCCATATATGGCGCTGGGGCAAGCCGCAAGGATCATCAATCCAACCGAGAATCCCGGATGAATTTCAATAAAGGAGGCAAGAAAAAATACAATTGACGGCAGGATCAACACCTGATTAAAAATGCCGAGAAAGAACGCTTTGGGCTTGCTTCCAACCCGCTTAAAATCAGCGACTGTAAGTGTCAGCCCATGGTAACATCATTACCGAAAGCACTATTAGCAGAATACATTAACTAAGACATCTTCCATCCCGACACCTCTTTTGGCATGTTTTTTCGGGCATTTTCCAAGTTCTCACCAAAGCCTCACTTAGTCCTATTCAACCATATAACGTCCTATTGCGTACCAGAGTTTTATTTGAACTTCCGGTTCCAATAGCTATCCCAGATGATCAGTCGGAAGAAGACTTTCTTTTTCCAAAATACAGTGCCAAGATAAAGGCCTGTTGGTTGGATGAAATAGCGATGAACATCTGGAATTACAAAGGGTAAATCAGTGCAAATACATAAAATTTCTATCGATGAAGTCTACGTCCCTGCCCCTAGACGGAAAACACTTAAAGCTGAGAAAGTGGACGAACTTGCTGAAGATATTCTAGAAAATGGACAGCTCCGCCCCATTCAAGTGCGCCTCGGGAAAGACCGTTATGTGTTGATTGAAGGATACCACCGCTTGCAAGCATGTGTTGCCCTGGGTGAAGAGGTAATTGAAGCGTATATTGTGCAGGCAAAAAAGTTCTAAAACCTACCTTTCTTGCCAAACTTGCCGACAACTTCTTTCAATCGATTTTCAGTAAACGGCTTCGTGATAACATCCTCCATCCCAGCCTCCCGGAATTTTTTGTGGTGCTCAGTAAAAGCTTCTGCTGTCAGCGCAATTATTGGAACATATTCGATTTCCACGGTTGATCGAATTAGATGCGCCGCCTCTACACCGTCCATTTCGGGCATGTGAATATCCATCAATATCAGATCAGCCCAATTTTCTGATGCAAGCCTCACAGCTTCTATACCATTCTCTGCATGCCTAACTTCGTGGTTCAGTTTTTCAAGAAACGAAATCACAATCGTGGCGTTGACTGAATTATCTTCGGCGACAATAATTTTTAACGACTGCTGCTCTTCGGCTAAACAATCAAATTCAGAGGAAGAATTTTGCGTTAAACGCTTAATTTCAGTCTCCGAAACTTTAGCAAACGGAATATTGATATCAAATCTAGTTCCAACGCCGACTTTGCTACTTACCGAAATATCTCCGCCCATCATTTCAACTAATATTTTAACAATTGATAGCCCAAGTCCTGTTCCACCGAACTTTCGTGTTGTGGAATTGTCTTCTTGCGTAAAAGCATCGAAAATTGCATCAACTCGGTCACTTGCTATTCCGACCCCACTATCCTCTACAGACACTTGAACAACTGTTTTTTCTCCTAACGTTGACCCTATTGAGATTCCCATGCGGATTGTTCCGTGGTTTGTAAACTTCACTGCATTACTTAATAAATTCCACAGGATCTGGCGGAACCGTACAGGGTCCCCCAACAAATGGCGATCACTTGCATCTTCAATTTTCACGGCTAACTTAACGCCTTTGGCTTCTGCAAGACTTTGAAAAGGGGTTGCGATTACTGAAACGAGATCTTTAAAATCAAATAGCGTTTCTTCCAATTCCATATGCCCGGCCTCAATACGGCTCATATCCAATACGTCATTTATAATGGCTAAAAGAGTTTTTCCAGACGATAAGATTGTTTCAACTCGCTCCCTGTCCTTGTCCCCTAAATCGGAGTCTCCAAGAAGCTGAGCCACACCAAGAACACCGTTCAAAGGGGTCCTAATTTCATGGCTCATTGTTGCTAGGAAATTAGACTTCGCCGCATTTGCTTCCTGCGCTTTGACTTTCTCGAGCTCTAACGCTCGCTGGGCTTCTTTCTGGCGGGTAATATCCAACCGTGTCGTGATTATACTTTGATCTCTGCCACGGCGGGAACTTAACTGGATCCATCTTCCATCGGGAAGTTGCCGTTCCTCGCGAACGAAACTCTTACATTTAAGGCGCTCTTCAACATACCCGTCCAAATCAAAATCTGGCTCCGACTGCTGAATTGTTTTTGCCCGCATCGTCAAAATATCCCGCAACGATGTTCCGGGTTTGCTATAAAGATCTGCAAGGTCAGGATAGAACTCTTTATGCTTTTGGTTCGCGAACACAAGGTTCTTATCTTTATCATATAAAACAACTGCCTCGTTGATCGCATCCAAAGCGTTGGTCAATATGCCCCAAAACCGTTTAATTTCTTCGGAAAATTGAGGTTGAACTTGGCTCAAAGAGCCAGTTGAGCTTTGAATTAATTGAGAAGATTGTAACTCTATTTTCTTTTCCGCAGCTTCCAATTCATCAAGCAATCGCTCCCTGCTCCAGCGGAGGCGTTCTTGCTTGGAAGGGCTGTTTTTCACCATTTTGTTGTTGCTCTTTGATTTTTCGAACGATCTTATATTTCTATATTCTCACATGCATTAAATAATTAAATACTAATTTAAAATCGTGCGCACTACGTTTTTTTATACCGTAATTGCAGATACCAAAAATTCAATAAAAAACCGCCAAGGAATATTGGGGTCCAAGGCGGCTTTGAATTTGCAAAACTATACTATTTTTTGGGCGAAATGACATCGACGCCGTCTTTGCCAATAATAAACCGTGTCCGATCTGCTCCTGCGGTAATTGGACCGTCATACGTTGTTTTCACCCGCGCCACCAAATCCGCAACGGATGGCGGTTTGATCTTACCATTGGTTAGAGTCACCAAATGATAGAGGGCTGCCATTTTTGGCTGTGCCTGCTTGAAGATCCGGCCAACATCTTCTGGTTCTGTGTGATGTGCCAAGATGGTTTTCCACATCTTATGAGACGCAAGTAGTTCTGGCTTTGCAGCAGCAACCGCGTGGATAAACAAATCTGTCCCTTTTGCAGCTTCAGCTAAAGCAGGGTGATATTTTGTATCCCCTGAAATCACAACGGAACGACCGTCGAAATCAACTCGATACCCAAAAGCAGGCTTAATCAACTCCCCATGATTTACTTCAATTGCGGTAACTTTCACACCGCCTTCATCATAAACGACACCTGCTGTTATATCTTTGGCATCTGGTGTAACGCCCTCGCGGGTAAATTTCTGATCCAGAACACGAATACTAATATCGCCTTCAAAAGCTTTGACAAGATAACCCATCATTGCCGTCGTTCCTTCTGGGCCACGCACATGGAAGTTGCCTTTACGTTTACCAAAAGGCGATTTCAGCCAACCTGTCAGAAGAAGATCCGGAATACCCACCACGTGATCAGAATGTAGATGAGTGAGGAAAAGGGTGTCTATTCGACCAAGCGGAATTTTATCCTGCCATAACCGCTGTGTCACGCCCCGGCCGGCATCAAAAAGAAGGTATTTATTGCCCGCAATAACCAGCGTTGCTGGCCCAAAACGATGCATAAATGGCGGCGGCGTACCAACCCCTAGCATTACAACCTGAAAATCTGGCTTTGTATCCGCAGAATTTGCGTATTGCACCACAGAAAATGTCACGGCCAGAACCGCAAAACATAATCCTAATAGCCTATTGAATTTCAACATCATTTCATCCCTCTCCCATCTATTGTGACCGAACTATATGATCTATTTTTTATCTAATATAATAATTAAATCGATATTTTAGATAAATATTGAATTATGTCAATTTTTTAACATTCACGCATAAAGTGAGGATTTTGGGGAAATTGACATGATTTTCTAAATCAGAAGGCAAGTGGAATACAAATAAGGAAAGACCAAACCAAATTAAGACTATAAGCGGCTGGTCGCGCCTGCTTGTCCCGGGTTATGCCAACCTGTCGTCGGATGCGAAAGCCGTGGCCAAAAAACGCATCAGGATTTTAATCCGCTCTACTTTACGAAGATCAGGGTGGGTCAATATCCACAAATTGTTTTTTCCACCGGGACCGAAAGTAAAGCACCGGTGCAGTCCTGATCTGCAAAGCTCATCTGGTATAATGACAAGTCCGTTCCCCGCTTCGGCAAGGCAAGACATTGCAAACCAATCATCACAACGGTGACTGATGTTTTCTGCCAATTCTTTTTCCAACCAGGAAAATGTCGGGTGAAGCTGCAAGGCGCCAGTCGCCCCAATCAAAACGTGTTTTTTCAAGTCATCGACACTGGTCGGTGTTCCAAATTCCTGAAGGTAGAGTTCACTGGCAAAGACGCCCCACTTTATTGAGCGAATGTGACGCCCCACGAGATGATCCGGAGGGGCATCTACTATCCGCAGTGCGATATCCGCAGTGCGGCTTGTCATATTGAGCTCTTGATTTGTTACCAGCAATTCTACCTGGATATGCGGATGCTGCTTTTTGAAATCTGCAAGATAGCTGGGCAGGAATCCATACGAAAAACTACTAGGGGCAGTCAGCTTCACAACTCCCCGAGGCTGAATATCCTGCCCCATAATTTTGCGATCGATCACATCGAATGATCCGGAAATACCTTGTGCCAGTATCAACAGTTCTTCACCGACTTCTGTCAGTTCATAATTGCCTCGAATGCGCTCAAATAAGCGCACTCCGATTTCCTTTTCGAAGGCATTCAGATGACGGAAGGCAGTAGTGTGGCTGACATGAAGTTGGCGCGCGGCACCCACAAGAGATTTGTTGGTTGCTACCGCCAGAAATAGCTTCAGGGAATTCCAATCCATGCAACAGCCTTTCAAACTTGCAAATTCAATTTTCAAATTTGCCTATTTTATTCAAAAATGCAAATGACTATACCCAAACAACACAACAAACTTCCATTTAAACTTGATGGCGAGACAGATCATAAATACGGATCTTGCCTGAGCTCTAAGAAAGAGAAATATTGTGATCGGATATACGACAATTGGGACCAATGATTTTGCAAGGTCAGCTTCATTCTACGATACGATACTCGGCATGTTGGGTGCTGTGCGTATGATGGAAGAAGATGATTTTATCGTCTGGGGGACAGATGAAAATTCACCTGCGTTTTCAATACACTTACCAGCAGATGGCAATCCTGCGACTATCGGAAACGGTGTAATGGTGGCGCTGAAAGCCAAAAACACCGAGCAAGTTGCCGCCGTCCACGCCAAAGCTCTCGAACTTGGTAGCAGTAACGAAGGAAAACCAGGTCCACGTGGCCACGGATTCTATGTAGGTTATTTCAGAGATCTAGACGGCAACAAATTAAACATCCATTGCATGGGTTAGAATAATTATAGCAGGTGCCTTCAGTTGCCCAGCGCGAGCAACTGTCACTTACCTTAGACTTCATCCACCAAGAGGATACTTTAGTCGTCACTAAGCTGGACCGTCTTGCCCGTTCAACGAAACATCTTAGTGAGATCATCCAGGTGATCCGCGAGAAAGAAGCATACCTTCAAATACTGAACCTTGGGATCGACACTAGTAGCGCCACGGGAGAGCTTGTGTTGCACCTGTTGGGAGCTGTGGCCCAGTTCGAGCGCCAGATGATGCTGGAGCGGCAGCGCGAGGGTATAGCCAAGGCCAAGAGCGAAAGGAAGTATCAGGGGAGAAAACCCACGGCAAGAGCTAAATATAAAGAAGTGCTGTAACTTAAGGCACAAGGGATGAACGCCACAGCTATTGCTAAAGAGCTTGGTCTTGGAAGGGCATCAGTATACAGAATTATTAGCGACTAAATGTAATAGCTCAGATGTGGTCTGACAGGCTTTCCCAGAGAGTCTCGACTAGATCATGTGGTCCGCTTTCCCCGCGACAGCAGACGTTTATACCCCCTGAATAGAGGCTGTCATTTGTTCCGATAAGTGCCAAGAACTGAAGTAAATGACGATGAAATTACCAATGGTAATTCCACTTCATATCTCAAAGCATTGTTATATGTTTTGAGAACATAATATTACTGACCGCTCAAAATTTGATACACTTTATTGGCAATAGGAAGTAATCTCGACCTGTCCATGGGAGCAACCATTGCATAGGCAAATTTATTATCAATCCAATAAAATGCTGTCGCTCCGTCATCCTTTACAACGCGAAAAGACGTATCTACTTCCTCATCTGATGATCTGACATATAAAGTTAAACGTCTTCCGGTGCTGTCTTCATACATGAATTGCGCTGCAGGTAAAGAGGCGTCAGCCAAGAGACGCCCCCCGACAAGTTGGAAACCTCCATCCTGTAAGTCAGGCACACTTAATTGAGTGCCAACACGTTTTGATAGCCATTTAACCAAGTGAGCTTCTTGTGAAGCGGGGACTTCAACAGGATGGCGAACTTCTGATACGAAAACATGATGAGCACCAACCGCTTGATCGACAAAGGCCACCTGATCTCTTTGAGCATTCGATCCAGTTTTCTCATTAAGCATCCAGCCACTCATGCCCCCGACAAGCAACAAGACAATGGAAGCAGCTAGACGCAACCATGGAATAGAGTTCGTTGCGGGTTTTTCTTTTTTCGCCGTCACAATTTCCAACATCTCATTTGGAATATCTTCATCTAGCATCTGATTGAAGGTTTGGCCGATTTTACTATTTTGTAATTGATAGGCATGGATACTTGCGGCATCTTCCGGATTTTCAGCAAGCCATGCTTCAACGCGTTCTACATCGTTTGGCGCAAGGTAGCCATCGACGTAAGCGTGGAGGTCATCTTGTGTTATTGTATTTGAGGCACTCATTTGACCCTCCTTAAATGCGATGTACCTGTTGTATCTAGTATTTCACGCAACCTTATTCTGCCTCGATTAAGTCGAGACATGACCGTCCCTATAGGGATGTCAAGGACCTCTGCTGTTTCAGCATAGGAAAGTTGTTCAAGACCAACCAAAAGAAGAACCTCTCGGTGTTCATCAGGAAGATGATTAAGTGCCCGATCAACATCTCGGATCATCAGCCCTTTGTCTTGGTCAGGCTGCATAACATTTACAGTTTCGTGGACAGCCTCAAGGGCCGTGTTATCCGGTTGACTATTTTGCCGACGTGCTGCATTTACATGTAAGTTATGAAGGATCGAAAACAACCATGTCCGCATGTTTGAACCAGGTTCCCAAAGGTGAAGCCGCCCTATAGCTCTGACAAGACAATCCTGAACCAAATCATCAGCTTTTTCATTGTCACGGATTAAAGCTTTGGCATACCGCCGAAGATTCGGGATATTTTCTACAATTAGCTTTTGAGTATCATTCATAGCGTAGCAACTCAGTTTTCATAAAGATAGTGGGCCTATACCCACTATCTTTGAGATCGTTTCAGTTTACATTAAGGACGTGCAGTGTGCCAAACACCTTTCACGCCATCACCTGTGTTGTCACCGGGTTTGCCATCTTTAATCCATGTGTATAGTGGTTGCCCTTTGTAAGCCCACTGATAAGTACTATTTTCACGTTTAAGAACACTGAAATCGCCTTCATTTTTTGAGGACGCTTTGGCAGGCATGGGGGGCCAATTAGCGGCACACTTTCCCGCACAATTAGATTTACCGGCAATGTCTTTGTCAAAAGTATAAAGCGTCATGCCTTTGGCATTTGTCAGGGCTGAGGCACCTGATACGTTCGCCGTCTTAATGGATTTTGCCATATGATGGTCAGCTTGAGCCATGCCTGATGTTAATACTGCAAGGCCAAGTGCAAGAGCTGTAGATCGAATAATCATGTTTCTTTCCTTTATAGAAGTTTATCTCAACAGCCTTGTCGCCAAGGCGGCTATATAAAGACAAACAATCGAACGGACAAATTATTCCCTATAATGTGAAAAGAAATTTATTTTCGGAAACTATTCAATCAAGATATAGGTACATACCGGGTCAAGCATTAGCAATTTCGTAAGATTCACAACCTCTCCAAATGTCTGTAATGAGTCAGGTTCGAACCTACGAGGTGGCTTCAGTGACGGGCCCGCTTGACATTGGCACGCAAAAGCGCTGGAGTAAACTGGAGAGACCTTGCTCCAAAGTCATTGGTCTGAATAGCCCCTTCCTGTGCAAGTGAGCGGGGCCGTTTGTGTAACCATTGTGTAACCTTTGTGTAACCAGCATGGTAACACATTCCTTTTCAGACAAGGGTTCAAACCAATCTGTCAGAGAAACGGAAAACGCAAGAAAACCAACACTTCCAATAACTTGGAAGAGCAGTTCAATACGGTCAAAATGTCTATGAAAAGGTAGTGGCTGGGGTGGCAGGATTCGAACCTGCGAATGACGAGATCAAAACCCGTTGCCTTACCACTTGGCGACACCCCATTGGAGAGCCCCTTTCTATCGAAAGAGTTCAGCAATCTCAAGTGCTAAAATCAAAAAGATGAAAATATTATTGGAACAGCTGTCGATCGAGGAATTGGAGCATCTGAGTAAACACAATCGGCTCAAGCAAAATACCGTTTGGATAGGTACCTTGAAGACTTAAACTTTGGCTTAATGCCTTATTTCTCATATACATGGAGCATCCCTCATCCGCCTTTGATTGAGAGTTCCCTGAGGTCACAGAAAATACTGGCGAGCGCTCCTCTCCCTTAAGGCCGCTAACGCCGAGATCTCCGCCGCATCCCCATTCAGCAACAATTCTGGCTTTCACCGCAGGATCTACCCGTCTCGCTACAATGGCTCCCCCCTCTCCAGCACCCAGTAAGAACAGGTTTTTTTGGTCAGCCCAGGAAACCGATTGAAGCTCGTTCAACGCATACGTCAATTCAGCTTCTTTATATCGGCTGTTGCGTTTTAGCCGATCGAAGATGGTTTCGCCTTCCACGCAAACGACAGGTTCATGGCTGCGGGCATTACTATCTAGATAAAAAGCAACAAAACCTTGCTCTGCCAGCCCCCGCATCAAACGAAGTGAAATATTCTCTGCGCATCCTCCCAGCATGACAATCACTGGCCAGCGGGTATTTGGCTTTGCCCCGGCTAAGTGAAGCAGGCCAAGCGCACCGTCATTAGTGGTGATCATGGATCCCGCTGACCCCCGCACCGGAATAGCAAGAGTTGCGTTGCGCCACACGGCCTCCGCATCTGAGAAGATCGGTTTATTAAATGTGGGCGTAGGCGTTCTAACGGGTACCGGCTTTGAACAGGCGCTAAGACCAAATGCGATGATCAAGAATATCAAAAGGCATTCGATGCGCAAGGTCATTGGCTTTCAGCCTCGCCGTTAATCGCAGCTGACATGCCCCACCAATCTGGCCTAATTTCCAATATCTTTTGCTGTGCAAAGGCAGCCTCCCCTTCAGAACTGAATAACCCAAAGCATGTTGCCCCGCTTCCGCTCATACGCGACAGAAGGCAGTTAGGCTGTTCCTCTATCAGCTTCAAAACCGTGGCTATTTCTGGAAGAAGAGAGATGGCTGGAGCCTGCAAGTGGTTAGAGGTCTTTAACAACTTGGCCATCAATCCATCGGCATTGGTACCCACATCCTCATAACCATCATATGCCGGCAGCGATGACCAATTAATGGCTTTAAAAACTTCGGGCGTGGAGACTGCGACTAATGGGTTCACCAAAAGGATATGAAGATCGGGAAGCACCGCTACAGGCGTCACCTGTTCCCCAATCCCTGTCATCAATGCAGGCTTTGCGGCGAGGCAAACGGGAACATCTGCCCCAAGTTGAAGTGCTATATCAGACATGACTTCAGGTGATGGCGTCACCTTCCACAATTCACATAACAATTGCAAACAGACAGCCGCATTTGAAGATCCCCCACCGATGCCAGACGCAACGGGGAGGTTTTTCTCCAGATGAATGTGAGCACCCGCCGTTATATTAAAGTGTGTTTTGAGTAATTTTGCAGCCTTCACCACAAGATTTTCGTCAGGGGTCCCAAGTAATGCACTAAAAGGGCCAGAGACAGAGGCGGTTATCTGATCCGCAGCGGATACTTCGATCTGATCTCCCCCGCATGGAAAACACACAAGGCTTTCAAGCAAATGATAGCCGTCATCGCGTTTTCCCGTCACATGAAGGAAAAGATTAACTTTGGGGCGGGCAAGTTTTGACAGGCTCATTTTGAAGCGGCAGGTTGGCTTATGAGCCCTTCCTGTATTTTTTGCTGAATAGCCGGAATTTGGTCTGCTTCTGGTTCGAGCCAAAGTGCGCGCTGCCATTGATAACGGGCTTCATCTTGGCGTCCCACTTGCCAATAGGCATCTCCCAAATGATCATTAATTGTTGGATCTTCTGGCTGAAGGGCAACAGCTTTTTCTAGCTGCTTCGCAGCATTATCAAAGTCTTTCACCCTGTAATATAGCCAACCTAGACTATCAACGATGTAGCCGTCACTAGGCCGTAGGGATACGGCTTTTATCAACAACTCTTTGGCTTTTTCTAGTTTCTCGCCGCGGTCTGCCCACGAGTACCCAAGATAATTTAGAATTTGAGGGTGATTTGGTTTTAAAGACAAGGCCTTCAACAAATCAGCTTCTGCAAGTACCCATTCGTTTAGGCGCTCATAGGCAATTCCGCGTGCATATAACAACGACCACAATCGGGCTTTTACGCTTCCGATATTATCAATGGCCCGCCCATACGCCGCCGCCGCATTTTTCCAGTCCTTACGATCCCGATTTAGATCTGCAAGAACAATTATCGGCTCCACCTCAGTGGGGTTGTCCTTGGTAAGTTTATTCAAAGTGGTAAAGGCGCCAGCCTCATCACCCAACTTATAAGTCAGCCATGCCATCCGAATTTTTGAATTCAAATAATAGGGTGATTGTTCAGGGACTTCTCCGTAATACGCCAGTGCTTTTGCAAGTTGCCCGCGATCTTCGGCAATTTCTGCAAGCAATATATTGGCAACTGTTAAATCTGGGCGCAGCATTAATGAAAAATAGGCAAACGTCACCGCTGGACTGGTGGCTTTTTCTTGGCCAATAATCGCAGCAGAACTGTATAAGGCCTCTGCCGCGCCTTCAATCGGAGAGCGAATTAACGGAGCTATAGCTTCACCGTTATCCATCTTTTGAAGCAAGCGGTTAATGGTCGGACTTAAAGGGAACCGTTTTTTGTAATTTTCAAATATTAAGCGCGCGCCTTCCGTGTCCCCTTGTTCAAGAAGGAACGTGCCATATGATTGCACCAAACGAACAGCGCGGCCAGAAGGTCCCCTAAGGGCGAGCTTATATTGCTCTCTAGCTAAGTCGGTTTGACCGGAGACATGGGCTATTAAAGCCAAATGATAGGATTTTAAAAGCTTAAAGCCATCGTATTTATCAAGGGCCTCGAGGGCCTCTGTCGCTTCGGTAAGTTTGCCTTGTCCAACAAGTGCCCAAGCGGTGAGAACCGGTTTTAAAAGAAGATCATAACGGGTTGGTTTAATCTCACCGATATGAGCTGTAGCTTCTTCAAAACGATTTTTCCCAATCGCATCAATTCCAAGTACAAGCCGGGCCTTGTTATCGTTCTTGCTTTTGCGGTCGACAATTTCATTGGCCAATATCAGCGCGCGTTTAGTATCGCCGTTTGATAAGGCCGCCCGAAAGTATTTTGAAGTATAAAATCATCTTGCCCATTGAGCGAATAGGCCGCACCGAAGAAATCTGTAGCAGATTGCGTATCTCTTTCGCGAAGAGCTTGCCTGCCGGCAAGATACTGCCCTGGAAGCGTCGTAGATACTGACGAACTGACACCACCTTCATCTTGAAATGTGGAGGGGGCGTAATCCAAGCCAGTTCCCTGCCCTACGGCAGTACATCCCGCGAAAAGCGTGAGTGCTGCTACACCGGACAGACACTTAAGGAGATTTCTGCTTAAACGCTCAGCCATTCAAAATGCCTCTATTACTTAGATATCAAGGGGTCGTAATAATACTACAGTAAAGTATTCATTCCCCCTTGATAAACAAGATAATTCCTTTTTTAGGAATAACGAGCCTTTTTACATATTTGGATAGTTAGGTCCGCCAGAACCTTCAGGAACAACCCAGTTAATATTCTGCGTTGGATCCTTGATATCGCAAGTTTTACAATGCACACAGTTTTGGGCATTAATTTGCAGTCGTGGATTAGATCCATCTTCATCAGTCAGGAATTCATACACACCCGCTGGACAGAAGCGCTGTTCAGGGCCTGCATATTCTTTGTAATTTACATCTACCGGTACACTGTCATCTTTAAGCGTCAAATGAACCGGTTGATCTTCTTCATGATTGGTCGCCGACAAGAAGACAGATGATGTTTTATCAAAACTGTAAACGCCGTCATATTTCGGATAGTCAATTTTCTTGGAATCTTTTGCCTTTTTAAGGCTCGTATGATCTTCGTGAATTTTGAACGTCCATGGCTCGTTACCACCGAAGATTTTCAGCGACACACCAGTATATAAAGTCCCCGCAAGCAAACCCCATCTAAATGCAGGTTTCGCATTCCGCACTTGATGAAGTTCCTTATGAACCCAGGATGCTTTAAACATATCTGGGTATTCGCTTAGAACTTTGGCCGGGCTTTCCGAATTCTCTTTAAGCGCATTAAACGCAGCTTCGGCAGCCATCATACCGCTTTTCATTGCGGTATGCGTTCCCTTAATTTTAGGCACATTCAAGAAACCTGCGGAACATCCAAGAACTGCGCCGCCTGGAAATACAAGTTCTGGAACAGATTGCAAGCCGCCTTCATTAATAGCGCGTGCGCCATAGGCAACGCGTTTACCGCCTTCCAACATTTCTTTCAACAGTGGGTGTGTTTTGAAACGCTGGAACTCGTCATATGGCGACAGATACGGATTGTCATAATCCAATGCCACAACAAATCCCACGTACGCTTGATTATTCTCAAGATGATATACGAAAGAGCCACCGTATGTATCCGATTTTAATGGCCAACCGAATGTATGGAAAATCTGACCTTCTTGATGTTTCGCAGGATCAAGGTCCCAAATTTCTTTAATACCAATACCAAATGATTGCGGGTCACAATCGTCTCTAAGGTCGAATTTCTCGAACAGAGTTTTCGTCAGTGATCCGCGAACACCTTCAGCAAACATTGTGTATTTGGCATGCAATTCCATACCCGGCTCGTAAGTTGGCTTCTTTTCACCATCTTTGCCAACGCCCATATCGCCTGTCGCCACACCTTTAACACTACCATCTTCATGATAAAGCACCTCGGCGGCGGCAAAACCCGGATAAACTTCTACCCCCAGTTCTTCGGCTTGCTCTGCTAACCAGCGGCAAAGATTTCCAAGGCTAACGATGTAGTTGCCTTCATTGTGCAATTGCTTGGGCAACATGAAATTTGGCAGACGCATCTCGCTGTGAGAGGTCATGAAATAGAATTTTTCAGACTTAACTGGCGTATTTAAAGGGGCACCCTTTTCTTTCCAGTCAGGAATAAGCTCATCCAGCGCCCGTGTCTCGAACACGTTACCAGAAAGAATATGCGCTCCGATCTCGGATCCCTTTTCCAGCACACAAACAGTGAGATCCAAGCCGGCGTCCATGCTGAGTTGCCGTAATTTTATGGCAGCGGAAAGCCCTGAAGGCCCACCTCCAACAATAACGACATCAAATTCCATAGATTCGCGTTCCATATCAAGCCTCTTCTAGCGTCTTATCATTAATCTGGCAGGATCATGCCGCTTCTGATCCAAATCTGTAAAAGCTAAACACCCTGCCGTTCGGTTTTTTTCTTTAGACACTATATTCTTTTTGCGGTGCGTCAATCCTGTTTTGAACAGCAATTGGCAGTTTTCCGCCCTTAAACCTAAAGAAATGAAATCCAGCAATCCTTCATGCCCGTCCTCTTTCTAATATCCCCCTACGGAATATCCTTTTTTTGGGGAGAATTATTTGACTGAGCTAAACCAATGGCTTCAATTTTACGGTAAAGGCCTGTTATGATAGCGTCATGCAAAATGAAGCAAACATAGAGCAAATTCTCGATTTCTACCTGCAAGCAGGTGTAGACGAAGTCATTGGCGATGCCCCGGTCAATCAGTTTGACCGGCCTGCACCGCCGAAAAAGCCTGCCAATTTGCAACCAAATCAAACCCAAACACCCAAGCCTTCGTCGCGCGCGCCAATAGCAGCGCCGTTAGCCATTGCCAAAAAGCCCTCACAGTCAAGCGAGCAGCACATTAGCGCTGCGACAGATGCCGCAAATTCGGCGATTTCTTTGGATGAGCTGAAAAGTGCCATTGAAAATTTTGAAGGATGCAACCTCAAATCAATGGCCATGAACACTGTATTTGCGCGGGGTAACCCTGATGCACCTCTTATGGTTATCGACCGGGCACCTTCTGCCGAAGAAGACCGCGCGGGTCAGCCATTTGCCAGTGCATCCGGCACTTTCCTTGCAAAAATGATGAACAGCATTGGCCTCAGCGAGGCTGATGTTTATTTGGCCAGCAGCCTTCCGTGGCGACCTCCCGGAGGGCGAACACCAACACGAGAAGAACAAGCCATATGTCTTCCGTTCATCCTCCGTCATATTGAACTCGCAAGCCCCAAAATTACACTTATTTGCGGCGAAGCGGCTGCATTTATGCTGAATAAAAAAGTGGGAATTAATAAACTCCGGGGCAAGTGGGAAGACCTACCCGCGAATTCTCATACGGTCAGTAGTTTAAGCATTTTTCATCCCACTTTTTTGATGGAACATCCTGCCTCTAAAAAAATGGCGTGGTCTGATCTGCTAAAACTAAAAGCTGCTTTAGCCTCGATTTCGTGATACCAACGGCTCAATATGGTCCAAATCACCCCACTCAACGTCGTTGGTTTTCCCAGTATGTTTTTTAAAAATGGCCTCGCATTGATTACCAAATCCTCCGCCCCACGGCAGTTATTTCCAAGCCTTTCAATGTTCGCTATGATCTTTGTCACGGCCCTTGTTTTGAGCGCTGCCGCCTCTGCCGTTGAGATTCCCAAAATTCTGGATGATAAAGATGCAGGCCTGTACCAGAAAATATTCAATTTGCAGGGAAAAGCCGATTGGCGAGGCGCCGACAAACTTATCAAGAAAATCAGTAACACGCTTTTACTAGGCCACGTGAAATACCAACGATATATGCATCCCAATAAATACCGGGCGCAATATTCTGAATTACATCTGTGGATGAAGCAATATGCAGACCATCCCGGATCACAGAAACTCTATCGTCTTGCCGTCAGTCGGCATAAATCTGACTGGAAAGCGACCCCAAAGTCCAAGAATAGAGGGTATTTAGGCGGCACGGGTCCCGGCCAGCCGTTTTTTTTATCAAGGTCCTATAAAAGTAAACGTAAGCGGTCTGCCCAAACTCGAAATGAAGCGGCTCATGCAAAAAGAGTTGTCCGCCGGTACCTGTATCGTGGTCAACCGACAAAGGCGTCTGAATATCTAGAACAAAAGAAAATCATCAAGCTGCTTGATCGCGTTGAATATGCGCAGCTTCAAGAGAAAACAGCCTTGAGTTTCTTCTTGTATGCCAACGATGCCAAGGCCATCGAATATGCGAAAGCTGCCCTTAAACGGTCCTCCAAATATACCCCTCACGCCAATTGGACAGCAGGTCTTGCTCTGTGGCGCCAAGGAAAATTGGCTGCCGCGGCTAAATATTTTGTGGCTCTGTCCAACGTCAAACGCATAACAGACTGGACAGAAAGCCGGGCAAATTGGTGGGCATCTCGGGCATATTTAAAACTCGGCAAACCTGAGAAAACGTTGGAATATCTGGAACGCGCAACCCAGCAACCCTATACATTCTACGGATTATTAGCCCTTCGCCAATTGGGTGTGCGGAAGCCTTTTGGCTGGAATTTACCTGACTTAAGCAAAGCCAGCATTGCCTCTCTTGCAAAATTGCCTTCTATGCAGCGCGCAATTGCCCTCAGTGAAGCGGGTCAATTTTATCTGGCGGAGCGCGAACTCCGCTCCGCATTTCCAAACACTGACCAGAAACTTGCCCCTATGCTGCTTTCTCTATCTGAACGGTTAGGAGCACCTTCAGTTGCAATGCGCATGGGACTTTACCTGTGGGAAAAGAAAAACAAGATTTGGGACGCAGCTCTGTACCCTCTGCCGTTATGGCAGCCCCGCAATGGCTTCAAGGTAGATCGCGCGTTAATATATGCATTTATGCGCCAGGAATCAGGATTTAACGCCCGCGCAAAAAGCCCTGTGGGCGCAAAAGGCCTCATGCAATTGATGCCCCGAACAGCGAGCTATCTTGCCAAAGATAGCTCATTGCGCAACCGTAAAAATCAGGCCCTTTTCAATCCCTCCTACAATCTGGAGCTGGGCCAAAAATACATATTGTATTTAATGAGAGATAAAACCGTTTCAACCAACTTGTTTCACTTGACCATTGCCTATAATGGTGGCCCTGGGAATCTGGTAAAATGGAAGAAACGAGCGAAGGGAAGCGAAGATCCTCTTTTCTTCATTGAAGCTATGCAAAGCCGCGAGACACGTGGGTTTATTAAACGGGTTTTGACAAACTTCTGGATTTATAGGCATCGTTTAGGTCAAGAACTTCCAGCGCTTGATGATATTGCCCAAGGACGTTGGCCGCAATATCACTCAATGGACGCTAAAAATGGAAAGGTTGCGAAAAATGCCCGGAATTGATGAGAGCCGACCATTTGTCTCTGTGAAAATTGCAGTCCTGACCGTGTCTGACACGCGCGGCCTTGCAGAAGATCGCTCAGGCCAAACGCTAGTTGACCGTATTGAGGCGGCTGGACATACACTCGCTGACCGAAAAATTGTAAAAGACGAAGTCGCCGACGTCCAAGTCGTATTAAAGGAATGGATCGCATCTGACCGGGTCGATGTGATTATTTCAACGGGTGGCACTGGTGTTACCGGACGCGACATTACGCCAGAAGCATTCTCTGGGCTCTACGAAAAAGAAATCCCTGGCTTTGGTGAGCTATTTAGGATGCTCAGTTATCAGAAAATTGGAACATCAACTATTCAGTCACGGGCAACAGCCGGCGTTGCAGGCGGCACCTATCTCTTTGCGCTTCCCGGATCAACGGGTGCCGTAAAAGATGGCTGGGATGATATACTTGTTCATCAATTAGATTATCGTTTCATGCCCTGTAACTTTGTTGAACTGTTCGATCGCCTTCAAGAACACCAAAAACGAAACTAAACCTAATTTTTGACTTTTACCCGTCCCACGCACACAGATTATTAATGAGTCCACTGCTAGGATATACTTATAAAAATAATATTGGGGGACGAATAGCAAGGGCATGGCCAAATTCTTTACCGTCGGAAAATACCGATCTCATAACAGAAAAGACCATCGCTTCGCGCTGCCACTACTCAGCCTAATCGTTGCCGGACGTCCCATAGAAACATATGACTGGAGCCTTGGTGGATTTAGGATATCTGATTATAAGGGCCGCCCTCCTGTAGGGGACGCTGTAGCTGTGACGGAACTTTCTTACTCACCGGAACATCGGGCACAGGTCGCATGCAAAGCAACCGTTACCCGCGTTATTTTGGGGAAAAACCAAGTTGCATTCTCATTTAAAGAACTTGATGAAGCGGGTTTCGCCTTTTTAGAAGCCGCAAGTGTGCAAAGATTGTCGATTTTGGCAAATCAGAAATAATCACATTCTTACAAATGTTCTTGATACGTTCTCATTATTTGATATACTTGGGAATGGTAGATAATCCTCAAAAACCAGTAGATGATCCGCGCATTCGCGGCAGAGGTGCCACATTCAACCCAACTGGCCGTTTTTGTAATGAGGAGCGAGAAGTTATCTCCGATGACTGGAGTGATTTTCGATCTGAAGAGGCAGCATTCCAAACAACTATTACTCTAGAGACTGCAAGATCGATCCTTAGCCGAAATACGTCCCCTGACCTTCCGTTCGATCGATCAATAAACCCGTACCGGGGTTGCGAGCATGGTTGCATTTACTGCTATGCGAGACCAACTCACGCCTATATGGACTTGTCAGCAGGACTTGATTTTGAAACAAAATTATTTGCTAAACCCAATGCTGCGAGCTTGCTCCGGAAAACCTTGAGCCATAAAAAATACAGCTGCAAACCCATTGCCCTTGGAACAAATACCGATCCGTATCAGCCCACTGAAAAAAAACTGAAGATCACCCGCAGTATTCTCGAAGTTTTGGCGGAGACAAAACATCCTTTCACAATCACAACAAAATCAGACCTGGTAACGCGAGACATCGATATAATTTCAGAGACAGCAAAAGAGAATCTGAGCTGTGTCTGTATATCTGTCACCAGTTTAGACAATAAACTTTCCCGCCTTATGGAACCTAGAGCTAGCGCTCCCCATAATAGATTAAAAGCGATTGAGACACTTGCGTCAGCCGGTATCAAAGTCATTGTTCAAATCGCACCTGTCATTCCGGCGATCAATGATATGGAAATCGAACAAATTATGAAGGCTGCAAAAGACAGCGGTGCATCTCAGGCAATCTATATACCCGTCAGATTGCCCCATGAAGTCTCCGATTTGTTTAAGGGGTGGCTTGAGCAACATTACCCAGACCGCGCCAGCAAAGTCATGAAACTCATTCGGTCCATGAGAAATGGACGTGAGAATGATCCTGATTTTGGCGGCAGGATGAAGGGTAATGGTCCTTATGCTGATTTAATCCGAATGCGATTTCAAAATTCGGCACGGCACTTGAAGCTCGATAACCGTATGTATGACCTGGATACCAGCTTATTCATCCCGCCTCAAAACCCCGGAGACCAGCTTTGTCTTCTTTAATGCGATCCATTATCACGGTCCAAAAATCAGCGCTTGTCATTTAATAGACGATCGGTCTATAAATAGTAATGCAGCACTTACACCCCATAAAGCGTCCTCGCGGTCGCCCACCCAAAAAGACCGATGGTCAACTGGATACGAAAGACCAGCTCATCCGTCAGGGAACTACTATTTTAACTGAAAAGGGATTCTCCAGTACAGGAATCGTCGAAATTTTGCGGGAAATAAATATCCCCAAGGGCTCTTTCTATCATTATTTCGCCAGCAAAGATGAATTCGGATTGGCTGTTGTCGAGAATTTCGGAACCTATTTTGCTCGCAAACTCGACAAATGGTTACTCAATACAGATCGAGCCCCCTTAGATCGCATGGTAGATTTCATAGAGGATGCTAAAGACGGAATGCGACGTTATGACTTTCGTCGTGGATGCCTGATTGGCAATTTGGGGCAGGAACTCGGATCGCTAAATGAAGACTTCAGAGATCCATTGGAAACCATATTCTTGGATTGGCAGGCGCGTGTCGCCCGTTGCCTTGATGACGCCAAGGCGTCTGGCCATATCCCTACCGCACTCAACACAGACGAAATGGCCGCGTTTTTCTGGATAGGTTGGGAAGGTGCTATTTTAAGATCAAAGCTCGTGAAATCTACAGATCCACTGGATTTATTCGCATCTGTATTTTTCTCGAGCCTCTCCCACAAGCCCCCCGTAATCGAGCGTAATAAATAAGGACCAAATAAATGAAAGCTATTTTGATTACCAAAGAAGATGATGCCTACGAGTGTAAACTGACGGACATTACAGAAGATCAACTGCCAGAAGGAAATGTCACCGTAAAGGTCGACTACTCCACACTGAACTATAAAGACGGCCTTGCAATCACGGGAAAATCACCTGTCGTTCGCAAATTTCCGTTGGTTCCGGGCATTGATCTTGCCGGCACAGTAGAAAGTAGCAGCCATGCTGATTACAAAGCTGGCGATCAGGTTGTCTTGAACGGCTGGGGCGTTGGCGAGGTTCATTCTGGTGGTCTTGCTGAAAAAGCGCGACTTAACGGTGACTGGTTAGTTCCGCTCCCCAGTGCCTTCACGCCAAAACAAGCAATGGCTATCGGAACCGCCGGTTACACATCAATGTTATGTGTGATGGCTCTAGAACAACAAGGCGTAACACCAGACAAAGGTGAAATCCTTGTAACAGGTGCCGCTGGTGGTGTTGGAAGTGTCGCGATCTCCATCCTGGCCAAGCTGGGCTATACTGTTGTTGCCTCTACCGGCCGTCCGAACGAAGCTGAATACCTGAAGTCACTGGGAGCTTCCTCAATTATCGATAGAGCTGAGCTATCCTCTCCGGGTCGCCCGCTTGGTAAAGAGCGGTGGGCTGGCGCTGTCGACACAGTAGGAAGCCACACTCTTGCGAATATTTGCGCGTCTATGAAGTATGGCGGTGCCATTGCGGCTTGCGGCTTGGCTCAAGGAATGGATCTTCCAGCAAGTGTCGCGCCGTTTATTCTGCGCGGCGTCATATTACATGGCGTCGATAGTGTTTATTGCCCGCGCGAGAAACGCATTGCAGCATGGACACGTCTTGCAAGCGATTTGGATATTGCTCACATTGAACTGATTACCAACGAAGTTTCATTGTCCGAAGCCATTCCAACAGCAAAAGACTTACTAGATGGAAAAGTACGCGGCCGTACCGTTGTAAATGTAAACGCCTAACAGAGAAGCATATCAAAATGACTGACTATCCTATTAGCCGCTATTCAGTACCTGATGTTATGGACTTACCTGAAGATCTGCGTGACATGATCCTTGGCGTTCAAGAAAAGGCAGGGTTTATTCCCAATGTCTTTCTCACTTTGGCGCATCGGCCGGACGAATTACGGGCTTTTTTCAACTATCATGACGCCATCATGCTGCGGGAAGGCAACCTGACCAAAGCTGAAAAGGAAATGATTATTGTCGCAACCTCATCCGATAACAGCTGCCTTTATTGCGTTGTTTCTCACGGTGCACTCTTGCGAATTTACTCGAAACAACCACTCCTTGCAGATCAATTAACAACTAATCATCACAAGGCTGACATCTCAGATAAACAAAAAGCCATGATCGACTTTGCGCTAAAAGTATCTAACCATGCAAAATCCATCAATGAAGATGATTTCGCAGCCCTTAGAGCTCATGGTCTTAATGATGAAGATATCTGGGACATTGGTGCAATTACAGCGTTCTTTGGCCTCAGCAATCGTATGGCTAATCTGACCGCAATGCGGCCCAATGATCAGTTCTATACAATGGGCCGGTAATTTGCGCCTACCAAACTTTAGTTACGAGCGAAATATCGACGGACTAGTCGCCGGTATTGATGAAGTCGGACGGGGCCCGTTTGCGGGTCCCGTTGTGGCTGCTGCGGTGATCCTTGATCGTTCCAATTATCCGCCTGGAATGAACGATTCAAAAAAACTCTCAAAGGCCAAAAGAGAAATCCTTTTTGCTCGAATTCTTGCGACGTCACATGTGGGGATTGGAGAGGCAAGTCCGGAAGAAATAGACGAGCATAATATCCTTCAAGCAACCTTTATTGCCATGAAGCGAGCCCTTCATAATTTGGAATTCACACCCGCCGCCCTACTTGTTGATGGGAACAGAGACCCCAAACTTGGACCACCAACACAACTTATTGTAAAAGGAGATAGCGTCTCACTCTCCATTTCAGCGGCCTCTATTGTTGCAAAAGTAACACGGGATCGGAAAATGTGCACCCTCTCGGAGCTGTATCCTCACTACGGATGGGAGAGAAATTCCGGTTATGGAACGGCCGAGCATCGCAAGGGCTTGAGTCTTTATGGTGTCACACCACAACATAGGCGAAGTTTTGCACCTATCAGAAAAATTTTAGATGCGCATGAGGTCAAGAATTAACAGTTTCGTCTAACATGCTGATTCTACGAAATATATTGACGATACGAATCGAGCGAATCAGTATTGGGGTCAACGCGAACAAATCGAAGAAGAGCAATGACAGACAAACAAATGCTGCCACTAAACAAAATTTTGCAAGGCGACTGCATCGAACTGATGAACAGTTTGCCTGAAAAGTCTGTAGACATGATCTTTGCAGACCCTCCCTACAACATGCAATTATCTGGTGAACTTCGCCGCCCCGACGACAGCCGTGTTGACGCCGTTGACGACGACTGGGACAAGTTCGAAAGCTTCAAAACCTATGACAATTTTACCCACGACTGGCTAAAGGCCGCCAAGCGGGTTTTAAAAGATAACGGAACACTGTGGGTGATCGGCTCCTATCACAATATTTTCCGGGTTGGTGCAACGCTTCAGGATTTGGGATATTGGATGCTCAACGACATTATTTGGCGCAAAACCAATCCCATGCCAAATTTCAGGGGTACTCGCTTTACCAACGCACATGAAACTCTGATTTGGTGCTCTAAAGATCAAAGTTCCAAAGGAATGACGTTCAATTATGACGCATTGAAAGTCATGAACGACGATATTCAAATGCGCTCTGACTGGCATCTTCCAATTTGTAGCGGTAATGAGCGTCTTAAAATTGACGGTGAAAAAGCCCATACTACACAAAAGCCAGAAAGCCTGCTTTACCGCGTCTTAACAGCTGCATCAAAACCCGGTGATGTTATCCTTGACCCGTTCTTTGGAACAGGAACTACCGGCGCTGTTGCAAAGAAGCTGGGCCGTAACTACATTGGTCTTGAACGTGAGACAAAGTATATCAATGTCGCGGAAGAGCGTATCGGCAAGGTACGCGCCCATTCCCCAGAAGAGCTTGAATATACGAAAAGCAAGCGCCAAGAACCCCGTGTTCCGTTTGGCTCTGTTGTCGAACGCGGGTTACTTTCGGCGGGACAAGTTCTGTTTGATAGCAGAAGACGCTATAAAGCCAGAGTTCGCGCTGATGGTAGTCTCATTGCTTCTGATGTTTCTGGCTCAATTCATAAAGTCGGTGCCCAGTTGCAAGGGTCGAGTACATGTAATGGGTGGACATTTTGGCATTTCGACGCTGAAGGACAATCAGTTTCAATTGATGTTCTGCGTCAGCAAGTTCGCTCTGAGATGAATTAGAGGGGAATACCCCCTTCTAGAACCCAGAAGGGGGCCCCAAATGAAAAAGATTTTACTTGCCATCGGCATTGCCACACTTGCTGCAAATACAGCAACAGCACTCACATTCAACTCTGCCCAATTCCTCGGCATTGACCGCGATGCTAATAATGAGATCAGCATCCAAGAAGCTACATCATTTCGTGCACGGTATTTTGCCCTGCTTGATCAAAACAGCAATGGCACTGTTGAATTCGAAGAATATGTAAAAGCAAATAACCTACGAAGCTCTACCGCCTTAGAGGATTCTCCTGTGCCCTTGACTGACGAATATAGGGAGGCCGACAGTAACGCCGATACCATCTTAACCTTACAAGAATTTCAAGATGTCGGAGTCAAGCGCTTCGAAATGCTGGATAAGGACAAAAACGGGATTATTTCTCGCGCTGAATTTATCTCACCAGGTCTCTAACTTGCGAGAACGGCAAAGCACCCTGCTCGGCCTTTACGATTTTCGCAACTTTGGCCATCAGTGTGGGTAGCGCAATCTCACCAAATTTTGACGGATGGATCCACAGAAAATGATTGGACGGGGTTATGTCATTGTCTTCAACTGCAAGAACATGGGGCTGCAATTTCAAGTGGAAATGAGTGAATGTATGTTTAACTAGCGAGACGGCATTGACCGGCTGATCTATGAGACCAAGTTCAATAAGTAATGCTTGCAGCTTTTCCGGACCATTATCATCAAAGCCCGAGATATCGTCCCATTGAGTAGATGGAAATTCCATCATGCCGCCAAGCAGTCCTTTTTCCGCGCGACGACGCATAAGAACTTCACCTTTAGCATTTTCTGCCCAAATAACCGTTGCCATTTTTACTGGTTTAATCTTCTTTGGTGCTTTTTTTGGAAAACTTGTCTCGTCTCCTTCGGCATGGGCCATACAGAAACGCGCAACAGGGCAAAGCTCACAAGTGGGTCCTTTGGGGCGGCAAACGTTCGAGCCCATATCCATGAGTGCTTGTGCGTAATCGCCTGCCCGCAATTTAGGTGTCACTGAAGCCGCATAATCCCGCAAAACCTCGCGACCCTTTGGTAAAAACTCCTGAAGCCTGAAAACACGACTTATGATCCGTTCGATATTGCCGTCGATGACAACTGCAGGCTCCGCAAACGCGATTGCAGCGATGGCGGCGGCTGTATAGGGTCCAATTCCCGGAAGCTCCATCAGTTCTTTTTCTGAATTAGGGAACTCTCCGCCATATTTGTGCCAAACTGTGGCGGCACATTTGTGTAGATTACGCGCGCGGGCATAATATCCAAGACCAGCCCAAGCCGTCAAAACGTCATCAAGGGGGGCATTTGCCAAATTTTCAACTGAAGGCCATTTCTCAAGAAATTTTTTGAAATAAGAACTGACCGTTACCACCGTTGTTTGTTGCAGCATTATCTCGCTCAGCCAAACATGGTATGGATCGGCATACTCTCCGGGCAGGGATCGCCACGGCAAAGCTCTGGCGTTTTCATCGTACCAACGAAGGACTGATGCAGAAAATTCAGAGTTGTCGGAAATGTGAGTGGTCATTTTATTTTGATTAATTCATTCTCAAACAGTAAATCTGTTTCTATATGATAGGCAGAGCTTCACTAGGAAAAGAGTTTTTTACCCATTGCGAAAAATTAGTCACAGAGCTGGTCCAAGGGCCATTAGTAATTTCCTCGGAAAAACGACCCGAGCTGCGCTTGTAAAGCGCGGGTTTGCTCAAGCTGACATTCTTTCAAAATGGGGAACGATTGTCGGACCAACCCTCGCCCGTGCCTCCAGCCCTGAACGGTTATCCTATTCTCGTGAAAAAAACAGAGATGCGACCCTTAAAGTTAGAGTGACACCGGGGTTTGCACCTGAATTTCAGCAATTTGAGCCTTTGATCATTGAGCGAATCAATAGCTTCTTCGGGTTTAGGGCTGTTGGACGTCTCCAATTAATACAAGCCCCCGTAATAATCCCTGAAGAGCGTGTAAAACAGCCACTCCCGCCACCAACCGAAACACAAAAACGGTGGATTGAAGAAACTGTAAATTCGGTGGATGACCCAGAATTAAAACAAAATTTAAGGGATTTGGGTGCAGCCCTCGTCGGCCGGCAAAACAAAGACCTGAAATAAAATCATGATAATCCAAAAAATTTATCAATAAAATCAATCAGATAAACGACACACACTAAGATCAGTAGAAAAATTTGAGGAATCTCTAATGAAACGATATACTAACACTACATCTAGTATGAAGGATCAAAAATTGTCAGTTTCACGTCGACATTTTGTAGCATCTGCCGGAATTGCCCCGCTAGCGCTGGGCGCTGCGTCGTCATTC
>Ga0105357_10000249_pt1 | contig 27765 bp, 25 predicted proteins | sample GOMGulsemesocosm_4_FD_83660 | JGI IMG/M metagenome (GOLD analysis project Ga0105357, IMG submission 83660) | Methane-oxidizing microbial communities from mesocosms in the Gulf of Mexico - GOM15B Gulf of Mexico | ecosystem: Environmental > Aquatic > Marine > Cold seeps | place: USA: Gulf of...
CACGAGAAATAATTCAGGACCGTTCAATGGCTATAACTGACATAAAACAACTTTCTGGAACCGACAAAGCCGCAATTATGATGCTGGCACTCGGTGCAGAGCACGCGACCCCTCTTTGGACGCGGCTTGATGAGGAAGAAATCAAAGAAATATCTCAGGCTATGTCTAACTTAGGCACGGTTGCAGCAGACGTAATGGAAGCCTTGTTTGTGGAATTTGCCGGTAGCATTTCATCCACTGGCAATCTCGTTGGATCGTATGACGCCACTGAGAGATTACTCCTAAACGCCCTTCCCTCTGACCGAGTAGACGGTATTATGGATGAAATTCGGGGACCTGCTGGTCGGACTATGTGGGATAAACTTGCCAATGTGAACGAAGCTGTTTTGGCAAATTACCTTAAGAATGAATATCCGCAAACCGTCGCAGTGGTCATGAGTAAAATCAACCCAGACCATGCCGCCAAGGTCTTGGGAACCCTTCCAGATGATTTCTCGCTCGAAGTCGTAAACCGTATGTTGCAAATGGAGTCTGTGCAGAAGGAAGTCCTCGATAAAATCGAAGATACTTTGCGCAGTGAGTTCATGAGTAACTTAGCGAAAACCAATAAACGAGATAGCCATGAAATGATGGCTGAAATCTTTAATAATTTCGATCGTAATACTGAAAGCCGTTTTATCGCTGCACTTGAAGAAAGAAATCGGGACAGCGCTGAGAAAATCAAAGCTCTCATGTTCACCTTCGAAGATCTTATGAAGCTCGATCCCGCGGGCATTCAAACCTTATTGCGGAATGTCGATAAAGACCGCTTGGGTATTTGCCTAAAAGGCGCATCAGATGCGGTTAGAGATTTGTTCTTTAGCAATATGTCCGAGCGTGCAGCAAAGATATTACGTGAAGACATGGAAGCTTTGGGGCCCGTTCGCCTTAGAGATGTTGACGAAGCACAAATGGAAATAGTTAATGTGGCAAAAGACTTGGCTGACAAAGGTGAAATTTTGCTAGCCGATAGTGGTGGTGATGACGAGTTGGTTTATTAAGGTAAATTGTTATGAGTTCCAATTCAAAATTTTTGTTTGATACTGAATTTGGTAGCGCTACGGCACTGCGTAAAAAAGCAGATGAGGCTCCTGAAGCCCCTCCACTTTTGTATTCAGAAGAAGACAAAATCCGTTTGTGTGAAGAGGCTTTCAGGTCCGGTATTGCCGATGGTAAGCAAGAGGCACTCAACGCTGTTGAAGCGTCAACAGCTGAAGTTCTAAATACAATCAATGTTCAGCTGCAGAACATCGCACAAACTCACGGAGATCAGCTCGAAAACATTCGGTGTGAAGCGGCAAGTCTCGCTTGTGCCATCGCAAAAAAACTGGCTCCCGCACTCATTGCGCGCCAACCAGAAGTGGAAGTGCTGGCGATGATCGAAGAGTGCCTTGTTGATTTACATGATGAGCCGCGCATTGTTCTGAGAGCTAGTGAAGCGGTTTGCAGCGCAATCGCTGAGAAAATAGATAAACTAACGGCAACGAGTGGTTTTCAAGGAAATGTAATTTTATTACCTGACGAGACGAAAACCAATGGGGATTGCCGAATTGAATGGGCCGACGGTGGTGTAGAAAGAGAAATTTCAGACACCAACGATAAAGTAGATGAAATCATAAACCGGTTTATCCGGTCAGGTGGTAATTTAGGGGAAAGTTAATTCGCAGGAATATCTGTGGTTAATAATGGAGATAAATAGTGGCAGAAAATGAAGACCTAGAATTAGACGAATTAGGGACAACGCCAGAAGACGGAGCATCTGATGGTGACGAAGCTGCTGATGGGATCGACCAAAACACTGTCATGGACGCTTTGGATGAAGATTCAGATATCGCCAGAACCGCGGCAGACCTAGAAGCTGTTTTTGATATCCCTGTGCATGTGTCTGCTGTTCTTGGGAAATCTCGTATGCAGGTTAGCCAATTGTTGAAGCTTGGCCGCGGCGCGGTGGTGGAACTTGACCGTAAGGTGGGTGAAGCCATTGATATATATGTGAACAATCGCTTGGTCGCGCGTGGTGAAGTTGTTGTGGTTGAAGACCGTCTGGGCGTAACAATGACTGAAATCATCAAATCTGACGGGCGATAAATTAATGAATTTGGATTTTGCTACCATAATTGGACTATTTGGCAGTTTCGCTGTCATTACAGCCGCGGTCCTAATCGGGGGATCCGTCACGGCTTTTTATAACTTGCCGTCGGTATTGATTGTTTTAGGGGGTACTTTTCTTGTGACCACCATGAGCTATTCAATATTTGAAGTTATCAGATCGCAGAAATTGATTTTTCGAACATTGTTCGTTTCCAGAAACAAACCGATTGATGTTGCTTTTACTATGCTAGAACTTGCGGAACGATGCCGCGGGAAAGGTATTCTAAAACTGCAAGATCATCTTGGAAAAGTTGAAAAAGAAACATTTCAAAACAAAGCATTGCAATTGGTTGTTGATGGACTTCCCGCAGATGATGTCAATCGTATTTTGAGCCACGAATTACGAGCGATGACATCTCGGCATTCATCTTCTGCAGGTATTTTGCACCGAGCGGCTGAAGTTGCTCCGGCTATGGGTCTAATCGGAACACTGGTCGGACTTGTTCAGATGTTAAGTAATTTGAACGATCCATCAACCATTGGGCCCGCCATGGCCGTAGCGCTACTAACGACATTCTATGGTGCCGTTCTTGCCAATATGTTCTTTAGTCCGCTCGCATCAAAGCTGGAAAGAAATTCAGCTGAAGAAGTCCTGATAAACCGGATTTATATTGCGAGCGCAACATCCATCGGACGGCAGGAAAACCCTCGCCGACTGGAAATGATATTAAACACGTTATTGCCGCCAACTGAGCGCGTGCAGTTTTACAATTAAGTCGTAGGAGAGTAGGCCGATGCGGTTGCTTATAATTGGAGCGTTAGATGGCCAGATCGGGGCCGCAAGTCAAATTGCGATGTCCCGTGGGGCCAAGGTAAGTCAAGTTAATGACATTGAGGCCGCGTTAATATCTTTGCGTTCCGGTAAGGGCGCAGATATGGCCATGATCGATGTTAATCTGCCCATTCGTCAACTTGTGGAAAGTCTGACAAATGAGCGCATTAATCTACCGATTATCGCCTGCGGTGTTAATACCGACGCCACAACCGCCGCTAACGCCATACGCGCCGGTGCAAAAGAATTTTTGCCCCTGCCCCCTGATCCAGAGTTAATTGCTGCCGTGCTGGAAGCTGTTGCTGAGGACAATACAAAACTGATTTTCAGTGATCCAGCGATGAAAGAAGTCGTGAGTTTGGCTGACCAGATCGCCCCCTCTTCTGCATCAGTGCTGATCAACGGTGAAACAGGGACCGGTAAAGAGGTAATGGCAAGTTACCTTCATTCCAAAAGTGCTCGTGCCGACAAGGCATTTGTGTGCGTCAACTGCGCTGCAATACCAGAAAATCTTCTTGAGTCTGAATTGTTTGGCCATGAAAAAGGAGCCTTTACCGGGGCCATCGCGCGTCGGATTGGAAAATTCGAAGAAGCGAACGGCGGCACATTGCTGCTCGATGAAATCAGCGAGATGGACATTCAGCTACAATCTAAGCTCCTTCGCGCTATTCAAGAACGGGTAATTGATCGAGTCGGTGGCTCAAAACCGGTTCCTGTAGATATCCGAATTCTAGCAACGTCGAACCGAGACCTGGCCGAAGCTGTACGGGACAAATCATTCAGAGAGGATCTCCTGTTCCGGCTGAATGTTGTCACGTTGAAAATTCCACCATTACGTGAACGGCCGTCAGATATTGTTACACTGTCCAGCCATTTCGCTAAAAAATATTCAGAAATGAACTCAATCCCGCTTCGGGATTTAGATCCTGCTGCCATGGACAAGCTAAAGCGCAATCCGTGGCGAGGTAATGTTCGCGAACTTGAAAACACAATGCATAGAGCGGTTCTTCTCGCACAAGGCGATACAATCGGTCCTGACGCTATTTTGATGCCGGACGGCTCAGCAGTCCCTGAGGCCACACATTCAACAGCGGCCCTTCCCGTCCAAAACACTGCATCAAACCATCCAACTGAAGGCGCTGATAGCAACGCGATGGTCGGAAGAACTGTTGCAGACGTTGAAAAACATCTCATTTTGAACACGCTTGATCATTGCCTTGGCAATCGAACCCATGCGGCTAATATTTTGGGAATTTCTATCAGAACGCTCCGAAACAAACTCAAGCTTTATTCAGGTGAAGGCGTGCAAATACCATCACCTGGTTCAGGACATCGGTCTGCAATTTAATTTTAAAGTACTGGAACTGGTCGCGTAAATGAGTGATAGCCAAGAACAACCCTCCTCCGGCTCGGGAAACCTTTCATTTAGCCGGATGGTAAGCATTGTTGCACAAGGCGACATTGGCCTTGCGTTAGGTGTTGTCTGCATACTTGTTGTCTTGGTCCTGCCAATGCCAAGTTGGCTGCTAGATTTTAGTTTGGCGCTTTCTATAACGTTCTCGGTCATTATCTTGATGACCTGCTTGTTTATTTCTCGCCCATTGGATTTCAGCTCGTTCCCAACGGTTCTGCTGATCGCTACCATGTTACGGCTCTCTCTAAACTTGGCGTCCACGCGACTTATTTTGTCTGAAGGGCATACTGGACCGGCGGCTGCGGGTGATGTGATTGAAGCATTCGGTAACTTCGTCATGGGCGGTAATTTTGTTATCGGTATTATCGTTTTCGCCATTCTCGTGATCGTAAATTTCATCGTTATCACAAAAGGTTCTGGCCGGATCGCAGAGGTCGCTGCGCGGTTCTCATTGGATGCGATGCCCGGCAAACAAATGGCCATTGACGCTGATTTATCTGCTGGAATGATTGACGAGGCCACCGCCCGTGCAAGACGCAAAGAGCTGGAAGATGAAAGCAGCTTTTTTGGCTCTATGGATGGTGCCTCAAAGTTCGTACGTGGTGACGCAATCGCAGGCTTGCTCATTACCTTCATCAACGTCATCGGTGGCATCATCGTTGGTGTTGCTCAAAATGATTTGACCTTTGGTCAAGCAGCCGAGAGTTATACTTTGCTTACTGTTGGTGACGGCCTTGTCAGCCAGATCCCCGCATTGATCGTCTCTGTGGCTGCAGGTTTGCTCGTATCCCGGGGCGGTGTCACTGGAACAGCCGATAAAGCCCTTATCGGGCAGCTTGGTGGTTATCCAAGGGCACTCGGCGTTAGCTCTTTCTTGCTTCTATCTTTGTCGTTGTTGCCCGGCATTCCAATGATTCCGTTTTTGCTCCTTGGAGGAGGAACTGGATATGCTGCATATGCCATGTCCCGGCAACAGGGCCAACAAGTTGTGGCTGAGCAACAAAAATTGGTGGAAGATCGAAAAGAGGCAATTCCTGCGGAAGAACCCATCGCAACCGCCCTTGCAATTGATGACCTTCGCCTGGAACTTGGATATGGACTTCTCTCACTGATTAATGACAATGAAGGCTACCGCCTAACTGATCAAATTAAAGCCCTTCGAAGGCAAATTGCCGGAGACATGGGTTTTGTTATGCCCAGTGTTCGAATTCTCGACAACATGCAATTACCGGCTAATAATTACGTGGTTCGGGTTAAAGAGTTAGAAGCTGGTGAGGGCGATGTTCGACCCAACCAACTTCTGATCATGGACCCTCAAGGGTTGCCAATCGATTTACCCGGAGAAGAGACAACAGAGCCTACATTTGGCCTACCCGCTGTTTGGGTGGACGAAGGCCAACGAGAAGAAGCATCCTTTCGAGGATATACCGTTGTTGATCCTGCAACTGTTGTCACCACACACTTAACCGAAATTTTAAAAGATCATATGTCCGATCTTTTATCTTATGCAGAAACACAAAAACTCCTTGATGAACTCCCTCAAGCCCATCAAAAACTTGTGGCTGATGTAATCCCATCAATGATCACAGTCAGCGGTATTCAAAGAGTGCTTCAAAACCTACTAACGGAGAGAATTTCAATTCGTGATCTGGCCTCCATTCTAGAGGGTATCTCTGAGGCTACGGGATATACGCAGAATATCAGCATGATTACTGAACACGTTAGAGCCCGTCTTGCTCGGCAAATTTCTGCAACAAATACGGCTCCCGATGGCTTCATCCCATTAGTTACTCTATCTCCCCAATGGGAACAGAATTTTGCCGATGCAATTATTGGCCAAGGCGAAGAAAGACAACTTTCGATGGCACCTAGCTTACTGCAGGAATTCATTGCCAATATTCGCGAAAACTTCGACAGGTTGGCGCAACAGGGCCACAATCCCGTTCTGCTAACCAGCCCCGCGATCCGGCCTTATGTTCGGTCGATCATCGAACGGTTCCGGCCCGTAACTGTCGTCATGTCGCAAAATGAAATCCATCCAAAAGCCAAATTAAAAACTTTGGCACAGGTGTAGGAACTAATCTAAATGCGCATTAAATCCTTCACCGGCTCAAGCATGTCAGAAGCAATGGATAAAGTCAGAACTGAGCTCGGCGATGATGCTATTATCCTAGCAACTCAGGAACTCCCCGCTGGAGGTTCCCAAGTCACAGCTGCGATTGAAAGACCTGATCCGCTGCCGCCAAAAATACCGCCAAAAAGTAACGGCTGGGCAGCTGATTGGGATAGTGACTGGAAACAAGAAGCCGGCGCCCAAAATACTCCCAAATCCAAACAAACTACACCTCCGCAAATTATAAAGAAAAAACAAAATAAGCAGAAGATCGCGCTCCCTCAAACTCCTGCGGAAGAGCCCATTCGGATTACACCAAGAGTGGAGACTTTAGTTCAGGCCATGGCTTACCATGGTATTCCGACTCTACTCGCTGAACGAATCTGTAGATCCGCGCTAAGTGTCGAGACAGATGATATTACGATGGCGCTTGCAGCGTCACTTGATAAGCATTTTAATTTTTCACCGCGATTTTCGCGCAAAAATGTTCCTTTAATGCTTATCGGTCCGCCCGGTGTTGGTAAGACAATGACTATCGCCAAAATGGCGGCCTCAGCAACACTGGAGGGGCGAAAAGTTCATGTTATCACCACGGATAAAAGCCGTGCGGGCGCTGTGGATCAATTAAAAGCGTTCACCGACATTTTAAAATTACAACTGTGGGTGGCTGATGGCGCCAATGATTTGGCCGCCATATTGGCAAAGCCCGAGTTACAAGACGGATCTCACATTCTCATCGATACCGGCGGGATCAACTGCTATGAGACGAGTGAAATTGAAAATCTTGCGGCACAGATTGTTGCCGGCAAGGCTGAAACAGTAATTGTTTTACCTGCGGGGACCGATGCCGCTGAAATGAGTGACACCGCAGAGAAATTTGCAGCCATTGGCGCCAAACGCATAATTGTAACACGCCTTGATACCACCAGACGATACGGCGGCATTTTTACGGCAGCAGATAAAGCAAACCTTAGTTTTTCTTATGCCAGCGTCTCTCCTTCTGTGGCAACAGGATTACACATCATAAACCCGGTCAATTTAGCGCGCCTGCTCTTGCGCGATCCAACCCAGCAGGGCATCAGCAACGAGTTCGATAAGGCAAAAAAATGACAGATACAAATAGCCCCCTAACTGATCGACCAGCAGCCCACCCTGCAACAACTGGCTCTGGGAAAAATTTAATCACCATCGCATCCGGTAAAGGCGGTGTTGGTAAAACCGTTCTCGCCATTAGCCTCTCTCATGCACTCGCAAATGCCGGGAAGAAGGTGCTGTTATTTGATGGTGATGTCGGTCTCGCCAATGTAGATATTCAGCTGGGAATTATGCCTGAGTTCGATTTGGCGTCAGTTGTATCGGGAGAGCGGAAACTCACCGAAGTTGCTTTTGATTTCAAGGCTGGGGGTTTTGATATTATCGCAGGACGGTCTGGATCCGGATCGCTGGGAACTCTGGATAACACACACCTTAAAGCCGTACACCAAGATCTTATCAAGCTTGGAGATTCCTATGATTATATCATATTGGACCTAGGCGCTGGCATTGACGGTGCGGTACGAACACTGGCGTCGGCCAATGGCCCCAAACTAGTTGTCACCAATGGGGAACCAACTTCGCTTACGGATGCATACGCCTTTATTAAGATCACAAGCCAGCAGCAAGAAAATGCAGATACCCGTATTCTCGTAAATATGGTAAAATCAAAGACTGATGGGCAAAAGGTGTACGACAAGCTGCTGGCTGCCTGTAAAAATTTCTTAAATCTTGAACCGCCGTTGGCGGGCATTATTCAACAGGACGACCGAGTAGCAGGTGCAATTAGATCACAGTCTGCCCTTCTAAGCAGATATCCAACAAGCCCAGCCGCGGGAGACATAGAGAAACTCGCAGCAAATATTATTCGAGGGTCCGTCTGATAACGGATATGGGACATGAGCGGAATTCGGTCTACATCTGGAAACTCACCGACCCCGCCCGTTGAGACGGGCAAAGGAACGCCTGCCACACAACAGGTAACTCCTGTCGGTCCCTCGTCCGCTACCGGTGGACAGAGTAATCCAGAAGTTCCCCAGCCTAGCAATGCATCTACATTAAAAGAAGGCGCCACATATTCAGCAATTGTCACGGCTCGCGCCAAAGGTGGCGACACAATGCTTCATACAGAAGTTGGTAATTTTCGCATGTCATCGGGCAATTCAATTCCTGTGGGTAGCCATGTTATGTTGGAAATTGAGAATACGAGTGACTTAATCATTGCACGCGTTGTTGCGATCAACGGTGAAAAACTCGCGGCACCGCCGACGGTTACGCTTCTACCAATCGTAAACGCGACCCCACAAAAACCTGATAACTACGGACTTGCGACTCCCTTGTTGCAGCCAGGCGATGCGAAGAGTGGGTTGCAGAATATAACAACGGCGCTTGGAAAATCTTCTGCGGAACCTAATGCCCCCCCCTTTCAACTAACGCCGCAAAAAGTAACAGCTGTAACAACTCCCCCAGCTCTGTCTAAGTCAGGCCCAGTTGCCAGCAGCTCTTTCCTTGCGACAACCTTGTCCACAGATGGCAGCAGCTCTCCGTCGGCAAAAGTACAGGCCCAACATTCTGGAACCGCCGCCTATGCCCATACCACGAACCCAGGACCTAAAACCTCAAGTATCGGTAATCTTGTAAAAGGTGCCCAGACATCTCCCGCTCAACTCAATAGCGCACCGCAAGGCCCCATCCTTGAGGTTGTTCGGGCTGCCATCGATCACCCCCCACTGAATCAGCGGATCACGTTGCCTTCAGGTGACATACAACTTAACGCTGGCGCCAAAGTCTCCGTAATTGTGTCCAATAATGCGGCAACAAAAGAGGTGACGTCCACAGGGATCGTTATTAGTCACTCCGGTGTCCCTAAATCATTGGCTTTAGGGCAACTAACTCAGGTCCATGTGCAAACCACATCTATGGGTACTCTTCGTTATTCGACAACATCTCCGCCGGCGCTTGGCTCACAGGTGAATTTCAAACTCACTGACAACATTCAGCAATTCCCAATTACCCCCGCATCAATTTCCAGCGGTTACTTTAAAACGCCTCATCTGCCAATTATGACAGAGTGGGACAATTTAAGAGCAGCCCTGAATATAATCGCCGCTGATAATTCTCAACTGGCAACAACGCTTTTGAACACTAGAATTCCCTCACCCAATAGCCAGCTTGGGGCCAATTTGTTATTTTTTCTGACCGCTCTAAATGGTGGTAACATTAACAAATGGCTTGGACAAGATTTTCAACAATCGCTGGAAAAATTGGGCCGTCGTGACCTATTTAGATCTCTCAGCGATGAGTTTGCCAACCTTGCGCGGGTTAACTCTGAAACCGGCGGGCAAGAATGGAAAACAATGGTTTTCCCTTTTTATAACCAGGATGTTCTTCGCCAACTTCGTATGTTTTACCGCCAACACAGTAAAAACAGTGGTGGCGAGGCTGATGACGAAACCCGCTTTGTCATAGAATTAGATTTGTCTCGTACCGGGCCTGTCCAGCTAGACGGTTTGTTCAAGCGACACCAATTTGATTTGGTTTTCAGATCAGAGCGGGATATTGAAGAAAACCTAAAGGCAAAAGTGTCAGAAATTTTCCGAGAAAATATTGAGATTACAGGTCTTAAGGGAGATTTGACATTCCGAAAATCAACACCGTTTCCCGTTCACCCCACCGAAGAATGGGAAGGCGGACAGCCCGACGTCTTCAAGGCATAAATTAGGAGCGTGATTTACGGCGGTGCATTTCAATGGAAAATCCGTCCATTTCCTCCTGCTGGCGCTTATCTTCGGCTTCCTTTAGTCTGCGAAGTCTAGTTTCTTCAGAAATTTCATACTTCTTCAATTCCTGAAATGCTTCTGCCATTTCTTCTCGCTGGACTTCAATTCGCTTTTCAGTGTCAGATATACTTGTCAGCAAATTTGTCCTGCGGATTTTGGCGGCTTCGGCATAACTGGCATACAAAAAACCGACATCCGTATCTTTAGTTGCGATCTCTTGCTCGCGAACTTGTTCCGTGTTTAGCTTTTCCAATTGAAAGAAAAAACTAGCGAGTAGGTTTTCCATATCGGAAACCACTCTGCGTTTTTCATCCAACTTCCATTTCTGGACACGAATAAGAGTAGTCATACCCGCCATCACGCTATTCCTTTGCCAAGTTTACGCATCCGACCCTGCCTGATCATTTGTGTCGAACGTCGGCTCAATACTCAAGATCCTTGTGAGCTCAGCATGGCACTCCGCCATACTTGTATTTTCAATTTTCTGTTGAGACAAAAATTTCTCAAGCAATGGGAAATAAAACAATGCAGCATCTACATCAGGATCAGTCCCGCGCCGATATGCCCCTAACCGTATGAGTTCTGCCATATCTTCATAAGTAGATAACAATTTTTTCGCGACCATGATCACTTGATTTTCTTCATCGCTGTTACAGCCCGGCATTGTTCGCGATACAGATTTCAAAACGTTAATTGCTGGGTAGCGGCCTCGTTCTGCGATTTTTCGTTCCATAACGATATGGCCATCAAGAATACCGCGCACTGCGTCTGCGATGGGTTCGTTATGATCGTCACCCTCAACTAGAACAGTAAATAATCCGGTGATTGTTCCCTTGCCTGGTCCAGGTCCGGCCCGCTCCAACAACTTAGGGAGTTCACTAAACACAGTTGGTGTATAACCTTTGCTGGTCGGAGGTTCCCCGCCAGACAAACCAACATCCCTTTGGGCCATAGCAAAACGGGTCACACTATCCATTAGACATAAAACATCATTTTCCAGATCTCGGAAATACTCTGCGAGTGCTAATGTTAGGTATGCCGCTTGCCGGCGCATAAGGGCTGGCTCGTCTGACGTTGCGACCACAACGATACTACGTGCAAGTCCTTCAGGCCCCAAATCATCTTCTAGAAATTCCTGAACCTCTCGGCCCCGTTCACCGACTAAGCCAATAATATTAACATCGGCGGCGGTATTTCTGGCAAGCATTGAAAGTAAAACTGACTTACCAACACCCGAACCTGCAAAAATCCCCATCCTCTGACCACGACAGCAACTCACGAAGGAATTAAGTGCCCGAACGCCCAAATCGATTTTTCCGCTAACCCTCTGCCGTGAATGCGCCGGCGGCGCTGCGTTTTTAAGGGGTACCGCTAGATTTCCCTTACGTAGCGGTGGACCGCCATCCACAGGCTCTCCCATGGCGTTTACAACACGTCCTAGCCAGCTTTGATCTGGAAATATTACTGGATCTTGCTCCGCAGTTAGAGCTTTACACCCCATACCAACACCGTCGAGAGACCCAAAAGGCATCAATAGTGCACGGTCATTTCGAAAACCAACCACTTCACATTGGACGGTCTTGTCTCCACGTGCGAGTAAATCGACGCGACTGCCGATACTTAAATGACGCTGAATACCGCCAACTTCCACAAGCAATCCTTGAATGGCCGCAACACGCCCATAGAATTGTTGAGGAGTAACTCGACTAATCTCAGAAATTACACTTAACAAGAACCAGCTCCAATCACACAAATAGGACCAGAAAATTATAGAGAAAAACACTCTGCCCTACAATTTTTAAGGTTTAGTAAAGGCCACGATATGAAAAAGATTTAATTTAGTTAATTTTTTAACTTGGGTATTTACTATTTGTTAAGCTAAAATATTAACAATATCGGCTTACAGGAGGTCCAATTCAATGCGGGTACTATTGATCGAAGACGATAGCTCTATGGCGAGAGGCATCGAATTGATGCTAAATGCTGAAGGGCTTAACGTATATTCCACCGACCTTGGTGAAGAAGGCGTGGATTTAGGAAAACTATACGATTACGACATAATCATACTTGATCTGGGATTACCGGACATGTCTGGATATGATGTTTTGAAGAAACTTCGCACAGCGAAAGTCGCAACTCCTATTTTGATTCTATCGGGTATGTCTGAACCTGATGACAAAGTAAAAGGATTGGGTTTTGGCGCCGATGATTACTTGACGAAACCTTTCAACAAAGACGAGCTAATCGCACGAATTCACGCCATTGTTCGCCGTTCGAAAGGCCACGCTCAATCAACAATCTCAACGGGTAAGCTCACTGTTAATCTTGATTCAAAATCAGTAGAAGTGGACGGTCAACGTCTACATCTAACAGGTAAAGAATACGGGATGTTAGAGCTGCTCAGCCTACGTAAGGGAACGACCCTTACGAAAGAGATGTTCTTAAACCATTTATATGGTGGCATGGATGAGCCTGAACTAAAAATCATTGATGTGTTCGTCTGTAAGTTGCGCAAAAAACTAGCGTCAGCAACAAGTGGCGACAACTACATTGAAACAGTATGGGGACGCGGGTATGTCTTGCGGGACCCTGACGAATCTAATCAAGCTAAAGCTAGTTAATTAGAATCAAGTCAAAACAAAAAGCCTGTGTTCTTTTATAGAACACAGGCTTTTTTATATCTTTTTTTGTAAGCCACTATGACTGCACAGGCATTATTTTCCTGGAGATAGTATTCCGCCAGCGGCAGGCGTATACACGCCCCTCAACCCGTTCACTGGGTTCAAGTCATCGCAAATTCCAAGTACCGTTTCTGCGCCGCCTAAGAAAAGCGCGCCATCATTTGCCAAGATTTTATGCATCTGTGACAATACTTTTGCTTTTGTTTCATGATCGAAATAGATCAAAACATTACGGCAGAAAATGACATCGAAACTGCCCAGCATCGCTAAACTTTCGAGCAAATTGACTTTTTGGAACTTGACCATGGCCCGAATTGAACTGTCGATTTGCCACATTTCGCCCATTTGTTGGAAATATTTAATCAATAGTTGAATCGGTAAACCGCGTTGAACCTCAAATTGAGAGTACAGACCCGATTTAGCTTTTTCCAAAACTTCATTAGAAATATCAGTTGCCAAAATCTCAACGCGCCACCCTGCCATTTTGGCCGCTTCTTCTTTGAGCAACATGGCAACGGAATACGGTTCCTGCCCAGTTGAACAAGCTGCGTTCCAAATACGTAACGTTTTGCGGGAAGATCTAGTTTCCAAAAGATGTGGGAGAATAGACTGCTTAAAGATATCGAACGGTTTGTTGTCACGAAAGAAAAACGTCTCATTCGTTGTCATTGCTTCAGTGATATCTTCTTTCAGCTTCTCATCATTGCCGCGTCGCAGTTCATTTGCGAGATCCGAAAGTGTGTTCAGTCCACGTTGCCGTGCTAGTGGGACTAAACGGCTTTCTAGCAAATAAACTTTATCTTCAGTCAGAATTAACCCCGACCGATCTCGCACGATCCCACTTAAAAGCTGGAAGTCCTGGCTATTCATGAAGGTCTCCCTGTCAACGCATTTTCAACAGCTGCCGGTATACTCGTTAAGGGCAATACTGCGTTTGATAGTCCAGAGGTTGCCACTGCACCCGGCATCCCCCAAACAACACTTGATTCTTCGTCTTGAGCGATTACATATCCACCTGACTCAGCGATTTGCTCGCACCCATTTTTACCATCATGTCCCATGCCGGTTAATATGACGGTCAAAATACGACCTCCATAAACATCACCAAGGCTTCTCAACATTGGATCAACTGCCGGTCGGCAATAATTTTCTGGTGGATTTTGGTTCAGACTTATTTTTGCGTCCGCACCATCCTTAACGACTGTCATATGCCAATCACCGGGCGCCAAATAAACCCGGTCATTTTGAACAATTTCACCGTCCACCCCTTCCGCACATTTCATTCCAGAAATCTTAGAAAGATGTTCAGCCAAAATTGCAGTGAAGGTTGGAGGCATATGTTGCGTAATGAAAATTGGAAGAGATATTTTCCCTTTCAACCCTTCAAATAATGCAAATAATGCTTGAGGGCCGCCAGTAGAGGAGCCAATAGCAAGAACTTTTGGTAAAAATGCGCCACGGAATTGTCTTAACTGGATGGGTGTACCTCTGTACAAACCACCGTTTTCAGGGCTTCTACTAGTCTTTACGGGCGCGGCAACAGAAACCTTAATCCCAGTAGGTGATTTCTCTCCAGAAACTCGCCGGCGACTAGCACCTAGTATTTTTATTTTTGAGACAAGATCCCGTTGGAACGTTTCTTTTTCTCCAGCCTTGCGTGTACTCTCTGGTTTTGGAATATATTCTGCGGCCCCTTTTGCCAACGCCTTCATACTGATATCTGCGTTTCTCAAAGTCAGAGTAGACGCCATTATCACCTTAACGTTGGGATCCAATGCAATCAGTTTCGGGAGTGCTGTCATTCCATCCATCTCTGGCATTTCAATATCCAGAATAACGACTTCAGGCCGGCTTTTTTCAAACTCGCGAAGGGCATAAACACCATTGCTAACAGACGAAACGACTTCTATGTCACTCTCTTCTTTTAACCAACGGGCTATAAAACCTCTTATTACCGCGGAGTCGTCAACGATCATCACCCGATACGGACTTTGCATACTAGATTTAGCCTTTTTTATCTCCGGATCGCCCAGTTGATACACTAGAGCACTCCTACTTGAGAGAATTTCGCTTCGATTATGGCCCGGTCAAATGGTTTCATAATATATTCATTTGCACCTGCAGAAATAGCTTCCCGAATATGTGCCATATCATTTTCAGTAGTACAGAAAACCACGACTGGTCCGTCGCCCCCGTCTGAAGCTCTGAGTTCTCGCAGAAATTCAATTCCGTTCATCACCGGCATATTCCAATCGAGTAAGATCACGTCTGGCATTTCATTCAGACAGCTATCCAGTGCGCCTTTTCCGTCTTCGGCTTCCCGGATTTCGAATTTTAAATCTTCTAAGATCCGCCGGGCAACCATACGAACTACTTTAGAGTCATCTACAATTAGACATGAGGCCATGCTATCTCTCGTTCTCAAATGTTATTATGCAGCTGCGCTTGCGTTACCTGCGAAATCAAGTAACCGTTCGATCTGTAAGATAACAAGGAGGTTATCTTGCGTTCGGTAAATTCCGGAAGAAACCTCGCGCCAACGAGGATCAAGCGTCGCTGGGTTCATTTCAAGCTGTTCAGATTTCAGGTTCAAAACCTCGCCCACCGTGTCAATCAACAGCGCATAGGGTTCACCATGATGTTCCACGACAACGCTCATCCGCTGGCCGCTATCATCCCGTGCAGGTAAGCCGAGGCGTTTACGAACATCGATACAAGTGACAATACGTCCTCGTAAATTTAGCGCTCCAGCGACTTCTGGCGGAGCCAGAGGAATGGTCGTTAAATTGATGCTACCGAGCACATCATGAACTTGCAAAACGGGGATACCAAACATTTGGTTAGCGATTGTTACAGTGACATATTCTTGCACGTCATAATTACTCATCTAGCACCTCCACCGGCACGCAAAGTTTGGGATAATGTGTTCATTAATGCGTCTCGATCAAATTTTGCTACGTAATCGGAGAAGCCAACCTGACGCCCACGATCGAAATCTTGGGGTGTCGTGTGAGAGGAAAGAGCAATAATTGGCGTATCTGCCCAGCGTTCGTCGTTAAGGACTTCCTCGGCAAATTGAAAACCATCCATGCCGGGCATTTCAATATCACTAACGATTATATCGAATGCTTTACCCGCTTCCCGCATTTCCAGTGCTTCTGAAGGGTTCTCTGCAGTACTGACTTCGTATCCAGCAACAGAGAGGAGTGGTACAAGCATATTCCGGAAGAACGGACTATCGTCCACTAACAGCACGCGCTGCGAAGAACTTTCGCTCCCAAACGCAGCTGTTTCACCAGTACTAAACCAGTCACCAAAGCATTTCTGCAAATAGTATCCCACATCGATAATGTCCGTGGCTTTTTCCCGAATGACAGCGCTGCCAATCATACCATCGACATTAGAGGCCATTTCAACGTTTAGATGGTCTTCCACAATATCAACAATCTCATCAACAACGAGACCCATTGTCCGATCATTATCCGTGAATACAAGAATAGGTTGGCGGCCTTTTTCAGCAACTTTTGCATCATCGGTCAAAGTAACAAGAGGCATAATCTTGCCCCGATACTGAACGACCATCTGCTCATTTGTCCGCTCGATGGTGTCGACATCGACTTCTTCAAGGCGTGCAACCAGAGAAAGCGGCACCGCTTTTGGCTCTTTGCCGCCAGCGTGACAAATCAGCATTGCGACTTTGTCATTTTCAGTTGTGTCTTTTCGCATTTCTTCTTCGAACCTGTGATCACCTACGACATTTTCACCCGTTTGAGCAGCAATACCATTTGGATCAAGGATCATAATCACACTGCCATCACCAAGAATTGTATTTCCGGAGAAGATGGACAGATGGCGTAAGATTGGGGCGACTGGCTTAACCACGATTTCTTCAGTATCGAATACGCGATCGACAACGATACCAAACGTGTATGCGCCAACTTGAGTTACGATAATAAACTCTTCGTCACCTTTAACTTCACTTTTCTCAGCGACTTCGTCAGCGGCTGTTTCAAGTTTCAGAATATCATTAAGATGGATCAGTGGAAGAAGTCTATCGCGCAGCCTGAGGACTGGCGCTTCATTAATCAATTCGATTGTGTTGTCACTGCGCCCATCAGTTGATGCGCGAACAAGTTCAACAACACTGATTTGTGGGACAGCAAAACGCTCGCCAGCACATTCAACAATCAATGCAGAAACGATTGCCAGAGTGAGCGGGATCTTGATGGTAAAGACTGAGCCCTTACCTTCTTCAGATTTCAGCTCAACAGTGCCGCCAATTTTCTCAATGTTGGAGCGAACAACATCCATACCCACGCCGCGTCCGGAAACATTCGTTACTTTTTCAGCAGTAGAGAAACCGGGACGCATAATGAAATTCTGAATTTGCTGGGTGCCCATGGCCTCCAATTCAGATTCAGTTGCCAAGCCATTTTCAAGGACTTTAGCTTTAATTTTGTCACTGTTCAGACCACGGCCATCATCTGTAATCGTAATGATGATATGTCCGCCTTCATGATATGCATCGAGAATAACCCGGCCGGTTTCCTTTTTGCCCGCAGCCAAACGATCGGCGGGAGTTTCAAGGCCATGATCGGCTGAGTTTCGAACCATATGCGTCAAAGGATCTTTAATCATTTCCAGAACTTGACGATCAAGTTCCGTTTCCGCACCATGCATCACCAAATCAATTTTCTTGTTAAGGTCGTGGCTCAAATCCCGAATAATACGCGGCAATTTCGACCAAGCGTTTCCGATCGGTTGCATGCGGGTTTTCATCAAGCCTTCTTGTAACTCAGTTGTTACGTGGCTCAGGCGCTGCAGGGGAACAGTGAACTCATTGTCATCCATTCCTCGAACCATCTGAAGTAACTGGTTCCGTGTCAATACCAACTCACTGACCATAGTCATGAGATCTTCAAGCAATTCGACATTTACGCGAATACTTTGATTTGCGAGAGATGTTTCTTTTGGCGCTTGATCCGTGACAGGCGCTTTCTTTTTATCAGCCTTGGGTATTGTGGCAACAGCAGCCTCTACAATCGGCTCAGCTTCCAAAACCGGCGCTTCGAAATCATCTGGTCCAGGCGCTGAGTTAAATGCGGCTTCTAAATCAGCCTCACTGACTTCACCAGGCCTTACTTCTGTGGAAATAATTGGCTCAATGGGAGCATCTTCTCCCGGCCCATCAGCAGCAGCAAATGCAGCTTCTAAATCAGCCTCAGTGACTTCGTTGACAAGTCCAACAACATTGGAAGCATCCCCGGATGTGGCGGAAGACGTTCCATATGCAACATCATTCAGGCGCGCAATCAAATTTGCATCGTTGCCATCAGGTTCTTCTTCTGTTTGTTCTAACGATTCCAGAAGCTCTTTGATAACGTCCATTGCTTCCAAAATAATTGTAACAACGTCCGCATCGACATCTAATTCTTTATCACGGATTTTACCGAGAACATTCTCACCGGCATGGGCAACCGCTTCCAACCGAGGTAATCCTAGAAATCCACATGTTCCCTTAATGGTATGAACAAGGCGGAAAATGTTATCAATTTGACTACCATCATCTGGGTTCTGTTCAAGGGCTACTAGTGCCGCATCCACAATCCCGATATTCTCGTTGGTCTCAGTTAAAAACTCACTTAACAGATCATCCATGGCGTTGCTTTCTCCCCGCACTTGCAGGCTCACATAATAAATGAACTCATGCCATCCAATTGCCACAGAATGCGCCAAAGAGGTTAACAAGCAGTTACGGTTAATGGGAGGAACAACAGAAACTGAAAAGTTAGTAAAATTTTATTCAAAACACAGGTATAACTAGGAAAGCATATGAACTTATTGATTTGCAACGGAGGGAATACCTCAAAAAATACTCCCGCAATCAGCCATAGAAGCAGAAAAATTACATCGACTTAGCATTAATAACAGTGATGTCTTCTTCCATTTTTGAGATGGAGATATCGAAGTTATTATTGGCACAAATTGCCATCAGGTATTGCGCGCCAACATTTTGAGCCGTGAGCTGATCTTCATCATATCCCTCAAGCAATGTCTTCATGACATCTTCACGCAAACCGGCTCGCGGGCCGCTGGCATGAAACTCAAAATCCCATCCATTTTCACTTACATTGCCTGAAATTGTAAGTTTGCCGCCCCTTGGTAAGGCACTTGCCGAAATGGTTGCCAAGTTGCAAAGAACTTTGATCCCATCTTTCGACATATTCTCAGCACCACCTGCGTCATCGGGCCAATCCAATTCAACTTTTCCATAAGACATATGTGTTCGGCATAACGTTCGTGCATCACGAAGAGACACATCCGCACCCATGCCGCTCGCAAGGCCGAAAGCCAAACGATAAAACTGTAAGCGTGCAGCTGCTTCACCAGCACTTTGACTTATCAAAGCGACGGCCTGATCGCGCATATCAGCATTACTTTCATCCTGCAAAAGTTCAATACCGTTATTGACGGCACCCACAGGACCAATAATGTCATGACAAAGCTTTGAGCTCATCAAGGCCGTAAGTTTTAGATCTATCATTGTCTTCCAAACTATCATTGTTGCATTTATAGATGCGTAGGAACTTTTTTTGTCCTGTACGAAACATTTTGCTACACTCTACCCCTAACAATCAACCAAGCGATCCAATTATGATGACGTTTTTTTCTCCGGGCCAGTATGTCCGCCACACTCGAGAGCCCGACTGGGGCTTGGGACAAGTCCAATCTGCTGTCGTCGACCGCATTACTGTTAATTTCGAGCATGCCGGAAAACAGCTAATTATTGGCGGACTTGAACTAGTTCGTGTAACCGAAAAAGAGATAGTTGAGTCTCGTGAACGGTCCACTAAGGGTAAGTAGATATGACTTCTTCCACCTCATTCATCCAAACACCAAAGGCTCCAGGCAAGGCCAGAAAATCCGGCAAAGGCCGTTTTCATGCCCGCGGCCGACAAGTCGAACCATCTGCCCGCTCGGCCGTTGATGGTTTACTGGATGGACGTGGATTGGAGCGAGATCAGCTTATTGAGAATTTGCATATTCTTCAGGATAAGTTCGGCCAACTTCAGAAAAACCACTTGGCAGCCCTTGCAGACTTAATGCGGCTGTCACAGGCAGAAGTGTATGAGGTAGCCACATTCTATCATAATTTCAGTGTGGTCGAAGATGACGCACCTGCCCCGCCTATTACTGTGAAGGTATGCGATAGTCTATCTTGTTGCCTTGCGGGCAGTGAAGCGCTTACAAGCGCTCTTAAAAAAAGAGCCTCTTCCGGCGTCAAAGTCACCCATGGCGCTTGCATGGGAAGATGCGACACCGCACCAGTTGTCCGCATTGGTGACACATACATTGAACATGCAACTGTGGAACAAACACTTACCGTTTTGGATGGAAGGGAAACCGGAGAGCTCCCGCCCTCCACCATATCAACCACGGCGCTGCCATTTGATGAATACTGTAATTCCGGCGGCTTTTCATATTTAAAACGACTACAAGAAAACACCGACTTAATACCTGAGTTTATCGGCAAACTTAAAGATAGTGGTCACCGCGGCCTCGGCGGTGCCGGTTTCCCTCATGCCATGAAAATCACCTCTGTGAGATCAGTCCCCGGCCCTCGTTATATGGCTGTAAACGCAGACGAAAGTGAGCCCGGCACGTTCAAAGACAGATATTACATGAACAGCAACCCCTTTCAATTCTTGGAAGGCATGCTAATCGGAGCCGAGCTTGTTGATGCTGAGGAGATTTTTATTTTCCTCCGCGATGAATATCCTGATACCGCAGCAATTTTGCGCGATGCGATTTCTACCATTGAAAAAACGGGCCTGAACAATGGACGTAGAATTTCAATGAGGCGCGGCGCGGGGGCGTATATTTGCGGCGAAGAAAGCGCGATGCTGGAAAGCTTGGAAGGAAAACGGGCTATTCCCCGACAGAAACCTCCCTTTCCAGCACATGTTGGTTTGTTTGGAAAACCAACACTTATCAATAATATTGAAACTTTGTACTGGCTTCCAGAAATTTTGGAAAAAGGAGCCGATTGGTACAAAACAGACGGCAGAAATGGATCAACCGGTTTTCGAACCTTCTCTCTGTCCGGCCATGTGAACAGTCCAGGCGTTTATTTAACCCCTGCGGGCATTACAGCATCAGAACTCATCAATGAGTTTGGCGGCGGCATGAAAGAAGGACATCAATTCAAAGCCTATCTTCCAGGCGGTGCTTCAGGGGGAATTTTACCTGCAAATATGGCCGATATCCCACTGGATTTTGGATCTCTTGAAAAACACGGCTGCTTCATTGGATCGGCTGCTGTCATCGTGTTGTCTGACCAAGATGACTTTAAAGAGGTCGGAAGAAACCTAATGCGCTTTTTCGAAGATGAAAGCTGCGGCCAATGCACACCTTGTCGGTCAGGAACTGAAAAAGCGGTAACGATTATGAACGGAGACCATTGGGATCTCGATCTGCTTCAAGACCTCAGTGATGTCATGCAGGATGCGTCCATTTGTGGATTAGGTCAGGCCGCGCCGAACGGGTTGCTAGGACTAATGAAATATTTCCCGGAGGAATTAACATGAGCGAGACTATTTCCTTCACCTTGAACGGCGAACAAATCCATACCGATGGCAGTCAATCAATTTGGGAAATTGCAAAAGACGCAGGAACAACAATTCCGCATCTTTGCTACTCAGACCGATCTGGTTTTCGTGCCGACGGTAATTGCCGCGCTTGCATGGTCGAAATTGAAGGCGAGCGAGTTCTCGCACCAAGTTGTATGCGCAAACCTACGGACGGGATGGTGGTCAATTCGGCATCTGAGCGCGCTACAAAAGCCCAGAAAATGGTGATTGAACTACTCGTCTCCGATCAACCTGCCCAAGAAGAAAGTCCTGATCCTGACAGTCATTTTTGGGATATTGCGACGTCTTTAGAGCAAACGACAAGCCGGTTTAACAAAAGAACCTCAAATTATGCGGCTGATATCTCGCACCCTGCAATGGCTGTCGACCTTGAGGCTTGCATCAATTGCGATTTATGCGTCCGCGCCTGCCGCGAAGTGCAAGTAAATGACGTAATTGGTATGGCTGGCCGAGGCGCAGATGCCAAAATCATTTTTGATTTTGACGATGATATGGAAAGCAGCAGTTGCGTTGCATGCGGAGAATGCGTTCAAGCCTGCCCCACTGGTGCGCTTCTTGAAAAATCATGGATGTCAGCTTCGAAAATTGACCGAAAAGTTGACAGCATATGCCCGTTTTGCGGTGTCGGATGCCAACTGACCTATAACGTGGCGAACGACAAAATTATCTCTGTGGACGGGCGAGATGGCCCGGCCAACGAAGAACGACTATGCGTTAAGGGACGTTTTGGATTTGATTACATCCATAATGTTGAGCGGTTGACCAAACCTCTCATTCGAAAAGACGGCATCGCCAAAAGTGATATCAGCGACCTTGACCCTGCAAACCCACTCACCCATTTCCGTGAAGCAACATGGGACGAGGCGTTAGAGGTTGCAGCTAACGGTCTTAAAAAGGTGAAAGCAGAAAAAGGCCCTCACGGCCTTGCTGGATTTGGATCTGCAAAAGGATCAAACGAAGAGGCTTACCTGTTTCAAAAACTCATCCGCACAGGGTTTGAGACCAACAATGTGGATCATTGCACCCGCCTTTGTCATGCATCGTCTGTGGCAGCTTTGCTTGAAACCGTTGGATCGGGTGCTGTGTCCGCTCCCTTCAATGAAGCTGAAAATGCTGATGTCATTATCATCATTGGGGCAAACCCGGCGGTCAATCATCCCGTTGCCGCGACGTTCTTCAAGAATGCCGCGAAGAAAGGCACCAAACTGATCATTATTGATCCACGCAAACAAAACCTAACACGCCACGCCACCTACCATTTACAAGAAAAACCGGGATCAGACGTTGCGCTACTCAATTCCATAATGCATGTCATCGCAGAAGAAAACCTGACGAACCTCGCCTACATTGAAAATTCCACTGAAGATTATGAGGCACTGAAAGAACACTTAAAAGGGTTCTCGCCAGAAGCCATGGCACCCAAAACAGGAATTGATCCGACGACTATAAAAGAAGTCGCCCGGTTATTTGCAACGGCAAATGCCAGTATCATTTTTTGGGGTATGGGGATCAGTCAGCATGTTCACGGCACAGATAATTCTCGGTGCCTGATCTCCCTAGCCATGATGACCGGACAAATCGGCCGACCCGGAACCGGCCTGCATCCACTGCGCGGACAAAACAATGTCCAAGGCGCATCTGATGTTGCCTTGATCCCCATGTTCTTACCGGATTATCAGTCTGTTGAAGACCCTGAAATTCGGGCCAAATTTGAAGAATTCTGGGGAGCGACGATTGATCCAAACAAAGGTCTAACCGTTGTTGAAATCACAGAAGATATTCATGAGGGAAATATTCGCGGCATGTATATCATGGGCGAGAACCCAGCCATGTCCGATCCAAATGTGACCCATGCCAGAGAAGCTCTTTGCATGCTGGATACTTTAGTTGTTCAAGATCTTTTCCTGACAGAAACAGCCGCCTACGCCGATGTTGTTTTACCGGCGTCTGCATGGCCTGAAAAAGATGGGACTGTCACCAATACTAATCGGCAGGTCCAAATGGGACGAGCAGCAGTCGCCCCTCCCGGTGATGCAAAGCAGGATTTATGGATTATTCAAGAGATTGCTAATCGGTTTGAACTCAATTGGAGCTACACACATCCTTCCGAAGTATTTACGGAAATGACCAAGGTTATGAGTAGCATTGAGGGCATGACGTGGGAGCGGTTGGAGCAAGAAAACGTAATTACATATCCTTGCAAATCCCAAGACGATAAAGGGCAAGCTCTGTTGTTTACCGATAGCTTCCCAACGGCATCAGGACGCGGAAAGTTTGTACCCGCCGAACTCATTTCCCCTGACGAAGTTCCAGATAAAGACTATCCGATCATTCTCACAACTGGCCGATTACTCGAACATTGGCATACGGGCTCTATGACCCGCCGGGCAACTGTTTTGGATGCAGTAGAATCCGAGCCAACAGTGCAGATGTCTCCTGCGATGATGGAGGACTTACAAGTCTCGTCAGGTGAGTTTGTCAATGTACAGTCTCGGCGCGGAATGCTTCGGATCAAAGTCCGTGCAGATGGTGCTATTCAGCAAGGTATGATCTTTATTCCGTTTTGTTTTGCAGAAGCAGCCGCCAATATTCTTACGAACGACGCACTTGATCCATTTGGAAAAATTGCAGAAGTGAAATACTGTGCTGTTCAAGTTGAAAAAGTGCTTTAGTTTTAGGTAGAAGTTTATTAATGACACTCGAAAAATCGAAAAAAATTGGCGTCCTGCAAACCGGGCGAATTACCGGAAATCTTAACCAAAATTTCGGTGAATACCCTGAAATGTTCATGGATCTTCTTGGTCGTGATGTATTTTCTTATGACGTATATCCCGTTGTGGACGGCGTTATTCCGGCTTCACCAAATGACTGCGACGGATGGATTATCACAGGTTCCGTTCACGGCGTATATGAAGAGCACAGCTGGATCAAACCTTTGGAAGGCTTCATCCGTAGCTTGATTGAAAGTGGCGTTCCAACAATGGGAATCTGTTTTGGCCATCAAATCATGGCACAGGCCATGGGCGGCCGGGTTGAAAAGCATCCCTCAGGCTGGGGGATTGGCGTTCACGAATACAACGATTTGGAAACTGGCGACAAAGCAAGATTGCTCGCCTTCCATCAGGACCAAGTCATGGAGCCCCCTAAAGACAGTACAACAACACATACGTCGGATTTCTGCCAGCATGCAGGCCTCCGATATTCAGACACCTGCTTCTCGTTGCAACCACACCCCGAACACACACTTGAATTCAGCCGTGCGCTGCTAGAAGCGCGGCGCGGAAGGGTCATTCCAGAAGGCGTGGCCGATACCGCCCTTGAGACGTTGGATAACGCCAATACTCATGTTGAATATGCAGAGCGGTTACGAAGCTTCTTTCTTCAAAACTAAATCCGCATCTTTCTGTCGTTTTCGTTCCCGGTAGAAGGTGTAAGTGCCGGTAACAACAACAACTGTACTGCCAACGATGGTCCATGCATCTGGGATATCACCAAAGACGATAACACCAAGTGCAATAGACCATAAAAGGATGGTGTAGCGAAACGGGGAGACGAAACCAATATCTCCCGTTCGCATGGCGCTCACACTCAAAATATACCCAACAATCACGAATAGTGATGCAGCCACCAATATAGATGTATTTTCCACAGTTACAGGCCGCCATTCTATAAACGGTAGAAGGCACGCAGACGTCACCATAATCCCAAGAGATGTCACGAAGGAAACCATGGACGATGGAATTGTTTTCGAGATTTTCCGAGTAGTTAAATCTCTGCAGACAAAGAGGACCACAGCCCCGAGCGCAAAGAACGAGAAGGAATTAAATCCCTCTGTCCCCGGACGGACAATGATTAAAACGCCGGAGAAGCCAATAAGCACAGCCACGTACCTGCGCCAACCCACATCTTCTTTCAGGAAAAGAGCCGCTCCTAATGTTATGGCAAGCGGCATGGATTGTAATATGGCCGTGGCGTTGGCAAGGGGCATATTAAAAATAGAATAGAGGAATAAATAGGCGCCAATAATTTCGCCAACCATTCTAAAGCCGATAAGTTTCCAATCTCGCAGAGAAATATCAACTTGGAATGCCTTTTGCCGCCAAGCAAAAATCAACAACAAAACACTGGTAAAGATTGAGCGAATAAAGATTGTCTGAACCAGCGTAAAATGCTCAGACGATGACTTAATAAGCGCATCATTTATACCAAATGCCGCCATACAGGTTGCCATGAAAAAGGCACCCCGCATATTTTCGGAAAGATTTTTAACCATCCCACTCTTGTGTTATAGAAATAGAAAAAGGGCAATGGTTTTTATTTTAGGCCCCGCCCTTTATGTGCTTAAGTTCGCTGCCCTCGTTTATCATCCTAGAAGGACTGCCCGATGCCGCTTTCAACAATCGCCTTTGACGCAGACGATACACTTTGGGAGAATGAGCATATCTTTGTGCTCACTCAGGAACGGTTTACGGATTTTCTAAAAGATTATGCCCCTGCAGAGAGTTTGTATAAATCCCTACTCGATACAGAATGGAAGAACCTTCAGTATTATGGGTATGGTATCAAAGGCTTCACACTGTCGATGATTGAAACCGCCATCGAAGTCACCCGCGGCGAAGTACCTGCATCCGTCATACAAGAGATCCTGAACGCTGGCCGGGAAATGAAAGATCATCCTGCAACCTTGCTTCCAAACGTGGAAGAGGTTCTACAGGAGCTTAAAGATCAATACCGAATTGTTATGGTCACAAAGGGCGATTTATTCGATCAGGAACGAAAGCTCGCGCAATCAGGCCTTGGTGACTTTTTTGACGCCATTGAAATCGTCAGTGACAAGACTGAGAAAACCTACCAGCGGATTTTTGACCAATTCGGAGATGGAGCTGCGCGAAGTATGATGATCGGGAACTCTCTCAAATCAGACGTCATACCAGCGATTGAAGCCGGCGCATGGGGCGTCTATATTCCGTCCAGTTTTGACTGGGCCGTAGAGCGCGCGGATGCGCCCGTGCAGAATGCTCGGTTTAGGCAACTGGATGAAATTTCAAAACTTCCAAGTTTAATAAAAAATATATTTTCTTAGCGTTTGGCAGTCACTTCGATTTCAATCTTCATGTCGTCATTCATTAGACGCGTCTCGATCATAGTTGCTGCTGGCTTTGCTATATCAAATGCTGCCCGTAGTGCAGGCCAACAGGCCTCGAATTCACTGCGATCAGGCAGATAATAACAAACGCGGACAACCTTATTTAAAGACGAGCCCGCGTCTTCCAACACATCTTTGATGTTCTGCAAGCATTGAGTTGCTTGAGCCAGCACCCCATCGGCCATGGTCATGGTCGCGTAATCCATGCCCGTCGTTCCCGAAACAAACACATAGTTTTCGTCCACGACAGCGCGAGAGTATCCTATTTCAGCTTCGAATGTAGATCCTGAGGAGATATGCCGAACCATTTTTAAATCCTGTAGATAGCAATTGAGACAAGGCCTAAAAATACAGGAAAAGGTCAGCAAATAAAAGAAAAGACGCTACGATATTTAAGATCCGTAACGTCTTATTATAAATCAGCTTTCGCGGATCATATTTACGATGCCGGAGAAATCGGCCAATTGGCCATCACCGGACACATATTTTTCGTAAAGTTCAGTCGCAGCTTTACCAAGCGTCGTATCTGCATCAAACCCTTCTGCCGCAGATTGCGACAAATTAAGGTCTTTGAGCATGTTCTGCGCAGAGAAACCTGGCTTATAATCGTTATTCGCAGGTGACGTCGGAACGGGTCCGGGTACTGGACAATAGCTTGTCAATGACCAACACTGACCTGACGCGGTAGAGGCAATATCATACAAAGTCTGGTGTTCAAGACCGAGTTTTTCGCCAAGAACAAAAGCTTCTGAAACGGCGATCATGGAAATTCCCAAGATCATATTGTTGCAAATTTTTGCCGCCTGCCCATTGCCAGAAGCGCCCGTATGAACGATATTTTTGCCCATAACTTCTAAGACAGGTTTTGCAGCTTCGAATGCGCCCGCTGGTCCGCCAACCATAAAGGTAAGTGTTCCCGCAGAAGCACCGCCAACACCGCCGCTTACCGGAGCGTCAACCATCATCATACCTTTAGTTGCAGCCGC
>Ga0105357_10000252_pt1 | contig 27638 bp, 23 predicted proteins | sample GOMGulsemesocosm_4_FD_83660 | JGI IMG/M metagenome (GOLD analysis project Ga0105357, IMG submission 83660) | Methane-oxidizing microbial communities from mesocosms in the Gulf of Mexico - GOM15B Gulf of Mexico | ecosystem: Environmental > Aquatic > Marine > Cold seeps | place: USA: Gulf of...
AGTTTAAAGTGTTTCGATTGGAGGAATGTCCAATCTTAAATCTTGCTCAAGAATAAAACTGTCTTTGCTTCATAAATGAATTATCGACGAGTTCTTACTTGATGATCTTCTGTCTCCAGAACACCTCAGTAAGCACCCACACATAATTGTCTAAATACTTTGTTAAAGAACGACGCTTCGTTTCTATCGAAGCGGGCTGCGCATTTTAAAGAAGTTCTTTTCAATGTCAACCGTTTTTCTTTCTGACCGTCAGACGTTGTCTTCTTGTTCAGAGCGGGGCGCATTATATGTTGCTAGAACTCAATGTCAACCCTTTGTTTTTCTTAAGTTTTCAAGGGTTTCAACACCGCTTGTCCGTCTCAAGAGGTGCGCATTATAGAGACTTCAAATGCGCCGTCAACAACTGTTTTTAATTATTTTGAAATTTCAAACAGGTGATACTTTTTCTTACCCAAACGCACAATAAAGAATCGACCATACAAGGCTTTTTCCGGTGTAAAAATGTCTGCGCATTTCATATTGTCATCAGCACCTTGAGCTTCACCGTTAACGAGAACGGCATTACGGCCAAGAGCGTCTTTTACTTCTCGACCAGCTTTCACCATACCGCAATCAGTTAATAGCGTTGTCATCGGGATTGCATCCAGCCCCGCTAAGACCAGATCACCAGAAGGCAAGCCATCTAATTTAATTTGCTCAAGTTCAACTTCACTAAGCTGAGTAACATCGCCAGAGAATAAGGCTTCAGTTATACGCTTCGCGGAGTTCAGTGCTTCATCACCATGAACCAAGCGAGTGACCTCATCAGCCAATATTGGCTGAGCAGTTTTACGCCCTTGGATTTCGGCATCGGCCGCTTCAATGGCTTCGATATCAGCAATCGGCAAAAAGGTGAAGTAACGCAAAAACTTATAAGCATCGGCATCAGCGGTATTAAGCCAAAACTGATAGAAGGCATAGGGCGATGTTTTCTTCGCATCAAGCCAGATAGTACCGCTTTCCGTTTTACCAAACTTCGTTCCGTCAGATTTAGTCACTAAAGGCAGTGTGATACCAAACGTTTGCTTGCTGTACATGCGGCGAGCTAGATCAACACCACCAACAATATTGCCCCACTGATCAGAGCCACCAATCTGAATAGTACAGTCGCGGCGCTCGGCCAGTTCGGCGAAATCGTATGACTGCAACAACATATAGGTGAATTCGGTAAAGGAGATGCCGGCACCTTCGCGATCAATACGCTGCTTCACCGATTCTTTTTGAATCATGTTATTAACAGAGAAGTGCTTGCCAACATCTCGCAAGAAGTCGAGCACACTCATTTGCCCAACCCAGTCTAGGTTATTAACGACATCCGCACCCGAGGCGCTATCGTTGAAATCGATAAACCGACTCACTTGTGCTTTTAACTTATCGACCCAATTAGCAACGATGTCCGGCGTGTTCAACTTACGCTCTTGAGCTTTAAAGCTTGGATCGCCGATCAAGCCCGTAGCACCACCGACTAGAGCGATCGGCTTATGGCCAGCTCGCTGGAAACGCTTCAGAGCTAATAAAGGTACTAGACTACCAATGTGTAAACTGTCAGCCGTAGGATCAAAGCCGCAATAGAGTGTGCGACAACCAGAATCAAGATGGTTTATTAGTTCCTCGTCCGCTGTCGCCTGATTTAGGAGACCACGGGCTTTGAGATCGGCAATTAATGTTGCGGTCATGGGGAGATTCTCATCGCTTTCGGTTGTCAGAGGGTGCTGAACATACCTGATCACAATTCAAAATCAAGTTCACCGAGTAAATTGCCGACGGATTGTTTACACTTGCCGGCTATATAGAAGAGAAGCTGAATAAGGACACCTGTTTCATCATGGCGTTGCCAGGCCCACTACAGTATTTTCCAGCCAGACATATTTTCGCTGCGGCGCTGGTTGTGTTTTTAGTAATCGTCGTCGCCGCATGGCCGACTCCCGAATCCAACATAACTCAGCAAAACTATGTTATAGAGTTGCCCGAGCCAAGTGAGGAGCCGATGCCGGATACTCCGCAACTGGACTGGGAGGAAGACAAAGTTAAATCCGGTGATAGTTTATCGGTGGTTTTTGGGCGGCATAATTTAAGTGCGGTTGATGTAATTGATATTGCAGCGGCAGTCCCGCGCGAAGTCATTACTTTACGTCCAGGGCAGAGCCTTCGTTGGGTCCGTACTGCCGATAACCACATTACTCACCTAGAAATAGATATTAGCCCTCTTGCCAAACACAGCATTACTCGCGATGCAGAAGGCAAATTGCAATATGAGCTACTGCAACGCGATGCTGACTTTATTCCGCGCTTTGCTCACGCCGTTATCGACAACTCGCTCTTCCTTGATGGAGGACGCGCAGGCATACCTGATCAAGTTTTATATCAATTAGCGAACATCTTCGGCTGGGATATCGACTTTGCTTTAGATATCCGCAAAGGCGATACCATCAGTTTAGTCTATGAAGAGGTACAACTCGACGGCAACAAGATTAACGATGGCGATATTTTAATCGCTCGCTTCGTCAATCAAGGTCGCGAACTTACGGCTGTTAGGTATAAAGATGACGCCGGCAACACTAACTACTACACACCGGAAGGACTGAGCATGCGTAAAGCCTTTTTACGCAACCCAATTGATTTCGCTCGCATCAGCTCACGCTTTAACCTTAATCGCAAACACCCAGTGCTAAACACCATTCGCGCTCATAAAGGTACTGATTACGCAGCACCAACAGGTACTCCTATCAAAGCTGCAGGTGACGGTAAGGTTATTCACGCTGGACGTAAAGGTGGGTACGGCAACGTTGTGATCATTCAACATGGTCAGCGCTATAAGACCATTTACGCACATTTGAGCAAATTTGGTCGCAATGTAAGAGTGGGTCGCTATGTGAAACAAGGCCAAATTATTGGCTATGTGGGTATGACAGGATTAGCTACAGGTCCTCATCTCCACTATGAATTTTTAGTTGATGGTGTTCATCGGGATTCTTTACGTGTTCAGCTGCCAAAAGCCGACTCTATTGCCAGCAAAGATAAACCCGCCTTTTTAGAGCGATCAAAAACGCTCATGGGGTGGCTGGATAATTTTCAAAGTAGCGATAAGAGCGGGTCATTTTAATGGCTTTGTGTATTGGCTTGATGTCAGGAACAAGTGCCGACGGCATGGATGCCTGCTTGGTAGACATTAGCGATGATAGCATCAAGCTTGTTGCTGCCATCTGTCTGAACTATCCCCACGACGTTACGCGTCGTTTGCGCGATATCGCATTATCAGAGCATCTATTAGTTAACGACATCGCAACGCTTGATCAACAACTAGCCAACTATGCCGTCAGTGCCGTACAGGCCTTGTTGAAAAAAGCCAATATTAAGGCTGAAGATGTCATGGTTATCGGTAGTCACGGTCACACATTGCGCCATCAAGCTCAGCCAAATGGATTTAGCTGGCAACTAGGAAACCCCTCTTATATTGCCGAGCATTGTCGAATTGATTGTGTTGCCGATTTTCGCCGTAGAGATATCGCCGCTGGCGGGCAAGGCGCTCCTCTCGTTCCAGCCTTTCATCAATTCGCATTAAAGCAGCTAGCGCCTTGTGCCGTGGTTAATATCGGTGGTATTGCCAATATCACGGTTGTCGATGATGTTCTCATTGGTTTCGACACTGGCCCAGGGAATGCGCTTATGGATGAATGGTGCCTCCAGAACTGGAACACTGTCTGTGATCAAGGTGGAAATAAAGCCGCTAGCGGCCAAGTTATTGAAGACCTGTTAGATCGGTGGTTAGCACACCCTTACTTCTCAGCTCCCGCCCCTAAAAGCACCGGCCGAGAGCTGTTTAATTTAACGTCGCTCGGCGAGCTCAATCATTATTGCGCTGAAGATATTGCCGCCACACTAACCGAGTTCACTGCTCGCTCCATTGCTTTGGCGGTCACTCATTTTGCGCAAAACTGCCGTCACGTAATGGTTTGCGGTGGTGGTGTTCACAATGCCAACTTGATGCATCGCCTCTTACTCGCACTGCCAACACACAAAATAGAAAGCACAAGCGAAGTAGGCATTGATCCTGACTGGATGGAAGCCATGGCATTTGCATGGCTAGGCTGGCGCACGATAAATGGTCTGCCGGGAAATATTCCGAGTGTTACCGGTGCCGCTGGTGAGCGAATTTTAGGTGGGATCTACAAGGCCTAGAACAGGCTTTTAGAACAATGCATAACCTTCTTTTTGCAGTCGTTCGACTTCAAACTCACCCGACACTACGCTGTCAATGAACGGCGGAAGGTCGGTCATTTCGATACCGCGGTCTCCAAGCCAACGAGAACAAACTTTGATATCGATGATATTGAAGGCTTCTAATCGTGCAGCCAAATCTACCAAGGGTTTGTTATCCCGATAGTTCTCTCGCTTAAATAACTCAATTTCTTCACCGGTTAAAACCAGTGGAATAGGCTCTTGTGTGCTGTACTCCAGTTGACCGCTAGCAATTTTTTCGGCGTGTTGTAATAAGTCGAACAGTTCTTCCGCATTGTGACGCTGGATATAGGCTTGATAGCGCGTCGCAACTGGCGCAACAGAAACCGCAGGTTCAATAGCCGGGGGCTGCGTTGCTTCTGCGTCAACAGCTGGAGTAAGGTCATCTGCCATTGAATACGAAGCAAGCAGCAAACCTATGGCCACAAAAGGATAACGCATACTTACTCCGTTCACTTAATTTTACTTAAACCGAAAATGATGACCCGCAACCACAAGTTGAGGTAGCGCTTGGATTTTCGACGCTGAAACGCGAGCCCTCTAAGCCCTCTTTGTAGTCTAGAACCGAGCCAACCAAGTACCCATAACTAAGGGAGTCAATGAGTACACGAACCCCCGATTTCTCAATCAAGGTATCGTCTTCAGCTCGATCATCATCGAAGGTAAATCCGTATTGAAAGCCAGAACAGCCGCCACCAGTAACGAATACTCGTAAACACAATTCCTCATCCGCCTCTTCTGCTAACAGATCACGAATTTTATCTTCGGCTGTTACAGTTAATTCGAATGGAATGGCTTGCTGTACGCTGTTCATGAGTCTCTCAACCGTAGGATGAAGAATGATTATCGGCTTTTCCGACTAAACTAGTCAACTTTAGCATCGTTGTCGGGCGCTGTCTTGTGAGCGGACTGCGACTTAGCTGACGTAGATGCTTTGTCTTGAGAATGATGCAGTTGCCCATTTACTTGAGCTCCTAAGACCATTTCCATTGCTTGATAATACACATCACCTTTTACCCGAGCTTTTTTCGCCAGCTCGATATACTCCGAGGCATGAACATCACCGATCACTTCGCCATTGATAATAATATTTGGCGCTGTAATCTGGCCTTCAACCCGCCCCTTCTCACTCACTCGCACGGTAGCACCCGAGCCAGCTTCAGCAATTAAGTTACCTTTTACCAAGCCATCGATGTGTAATCCGCCGGTTAATATCACGTCACCATGAATCTCTGTCTTTGCTGAGATTAATGTGTCGTAGCGAACATCGCTCTTGTCTTTACTGCTGAACATGGGTTTCTCCTTGCATGAACCACTGCTGCGTTTCTTCAACGCGTTGAGGCTTATTACCACTGGATTGCAGAACTACTTGCATCTGCTCAGGCACAAAGCCATCGGGGAGCGTGAGTTCACCTTTTACTTCTTGGAAATAACGGAAACGAAACTTAATGCCGAGACCATCAATGGTGCTATCGACATCGCGCAACGGTAGTACTGTTGTTTTGCCATCTATTTGGCCAACAATATTGATTGCTGCCTGCCCTTCGATGTGAGCACTGTTGTCGACTACTTGCGTTAGCATAATGGCATAACGAAAACGCTGCGGTGATTCAGCGGCCTGAATATCAATTTTGCTAACGCGTAAACCACGATCAGCAGAACCCGGAGCCATAATACCTTTATAGAAACCAACCTCTTGTTCTAACCGAGCAACATCAGCATTGAGTTCGCGAACCGTTTGGCGAAAACTTTCAGCCGCTTTGCGATCAACTTCACCACCCTTCTCTAGGACGCTAACGCGCTGACTAAGATTAAGAATGGTTTCTTCAGCCTGACTGAGATTGTGTTCTAGAAATTGCTTTTGCACCGATAGTTGTTGAATCTGAGAGCGGCTATCGTAATAGCCGCCCAGATATCCACCAGCACTAACAATTGCAATAAGAATTATTAAATACAGAATGCTGCGCAATCTGTGTCCACGTCGTCGATGATCTATGACTAGATTATCCTGACGGCTGCCCTTTACTACGGACATACTTCTGCTCCTCGGGGTTCAGATCATCGGGAGGATCAGGGCATTAATGCGACCTGGCGTAGGCCTGCATCTTCATCCAACCCGAACATAATATTCATGTTTTGTACGGCTTGACCGGAAGCGCCTTTCACTAAATTATCGATTACCGACAGAATAATCAGCTGGCCGGTATCTTTATGATAATGAATCGCTAAACGACAGGTATTGCTACCCTTCACGCTGCGCGTTGCTGGGTGGCTACCGGCGGGCATGACGTCGACAAACGGTTCATCGGCATAACGAGCTTCGAACAGCGCTTGTAGATCCACGTCCAAATTTGGAATCCGCGCATACAGTGTAGAATGAATTCCACGAATCATAGGTGTTAGATGTGGCACAAAGGTCAATTCAATGGCTTTACCACCCGCTGCACGCGACAACCCCTGCCGAATTTCAGGCAAGTGGCGGTGTCCAGCAACAGCGTATGCGTTCATCGATTCGCTGCTCTCACACAACAAGGTGCCAACACTCGCACCACGCCCAGCTCCACTCACCGCAGACTTACAATCGGCGATCAACATTTGGGGCTCTAACAGGCCTTTTTCCAGTAGTGGTATAAAGCCTAATTGCACCGATGTTGGATAACATCCCGGTACCGCAATTAAACGCGCCGTTTTAATTTGCTCACGATTCACTTCTGGCAGGCCATAAACCGCTTCTGGTAATAATTCACGCGCACCATGCGGCTGCTTGTACCATTTTTCCCATTCATCAGCGTCGGCAATACGGAAGTCAGCCGATAGGTCGATCACACGCGCACCGGCATTTAATACTTCTTCGGCTAAAGCATGAGCAACACCATGCGGAGTGGCGAAAAATACAACATCGCAATCGCCCAGTGTTTTCGCATCCGGCACGCTAAATTTAAGATCGGTATGACCGCGCAAGTTCGGAAACATTTCATCAACGCGCAAGCCATCTTCGCTACGAGAGGTAATCACCTCTAACGACACATCCGGATGGTTTACGAGAATTCTCAGCAACTCGACTCCGGTGTAACCGGTTCCGCCGACGATTCCGACTTTGATCACAAGATCACCTCACACGTTGATATTGGCTACAAATGCAGCAGTATTTTTGAAAGGTGCTTATAATAGCGGTTCTTATCCTCAGTTCACACCTCCACCAGCATAAGGACTCGCGTGAACCGACTACGGCAATATTGGCTGAACCTCATTTCCCTCTCCGATAACCAGATTGGTTTAGCAGGGCTAGCGCTGCTATCTGGGCTATTGAGCGGCGCCGTTATTACTTTGTTTCGCCTAGCGATCGAACTACCGTTAGTGTCATGGTTGCCTATGACATCGCCGGAGGCTTACGAAACTTTACCCGTCAATTGGCGTATCGCTCTGCTACTTGGCGGTGGCGTACTACTGATCGCTCTTTTCTATTGTGTCAAACCGACCAAGCGCGGTGTTGGTGTCACACATGTTTTACAACGTATGGAACGCCATCAAGGCTATTTGCCCAGAAGCAATTTAATTCTGCAATGGGTGGCCGCCGTTATTGCCATTGTTAGCGGCCATAGTGTGGGCCGTGAAGGTCCTGCCATTCACATGGGCGCAGGTACGGCGAGTTTAATTGGTCAGAGAGCGGGATTAGCTCACCACAGATTACGTATTTTAGCTGGATGCGGTGTCGCCAGTGCCATTTCAGCTTCGTTTAATACGCCGATGGCCGGCGTAATTTTCGCCATGGAAGTGGTGTTATTGGAATACAGTATTCGTGGATTTATTCCGATAATCTTAGCTTCAGTTACTGGGGCTATCGTTAGTCGCGCGGTGTTCGGTCACGAAACCGCCTTCAACGTGCCAGCACTGAATTTTCATTCACTGTGGGAAATTCCCTACATTTTATTACTGGGCCTAGCCGCCGGCTTAGTTTCTACCATCTTTATTTATGGCGTGAAGATTTTCCAAAAGCTTATTAACTTACCCTTATGGATGCGCTGGGGCAGTCTTACCCTTGCGACGGCTGCTATCAGCATCTATTTACCCGAAGTTTTAGGTATCGGTTATGACACTGTCAACGCGACCTTGGCTGGCGAGGTCGTAATCTCCACCGTACTGCTTTTATTAGCCGCAAAGTTACTGCTAGCCGCATGGGCTGCTGGTGTGGCATTTCCCGCAGGGATTATTGGTCCGACGTTATTTATCGGCGCAGCACTTGGCGGTTTAATGGGGCAATTATCAGCGTGGTGGTTCCCTGAATATCCAATTTCTGTGGGTTTCTATGCCATGCTCGGCATGGGTGCATTAATGGGAGCCGTGCTTCGTGCGCCATTAGCAGCCTTGGTTGCCTTACTCGAGCTTACCGCCAACCCAAATATCATCATGCCTGGTATGCTGGCTATTGTGATCGCGAGTTTGGTTGTAAATGAAATCTTCCGTTTGCCATCGGTTTTTCATGTACAACTCGGGGGTAATCGTTTGTATCGAGCCCCCGATCCTGTGCAGCAAATGCTGCGTAACACTTGGGTGGTTGAAGCAATGCAGCAATCAGTGGTCAAGGTTGAACGCAAACTTGGACGCGAAGCTGCTGGGTTTGTACTGCAACGTGATCCTGACTGGTTATTACTGGCGGAAGAGGAATTATTGGTTCCGCCAGCCGCTTTGGTCGAAGCCTTAACTGCGGATCCTGAAGCGGAATCCATTGATCTCGTCACCATTCCTGCAAAACGCCAAGCGGTAGGTCGGATTTCTTTAAAGGCGAATTTACAGGATGCCTTAGACCTAATGCAGTCTAGTCAATTACAATGGCTCGCAGTTTATCGTGATGAACGTTTCGGGCACTGCACTGGTGTGGTATCACGCGAAGACATCGACAATTATTATCACTACCGCCCTAAGCCTGCAGACGATGCGGCAAAGGCACCTTTATAAGGCAGCAAATCACACATGCTCTGGGTTAAAGCCTTTCATATTATTGCGGTCATTACATGGTTTGCGGCGATTTTCTATTTGCCACGCTTGTTTGTTTATCATGCAGCGGCGGAAGATACTGTCTCGCGCGAGCGTTTCAAAATTATGGAGCGTAAGCTGTATCGCGGCATTATGACGCCGTCGATGATTGTTGTTTTAGCCTTGGGCGCTTGGCTCATCAGCTACAGCCCACGTTACTATTTTATCGAAAGTCATTGGATGCATGCCAAGCTCGCTTTGGTCGCCCTATTAATTGTGTATCATTTTTATTGTGGTCATCTGCTCACCATATTCCGTGATGATAAAAACCAACGCAGCCATGTGTTCTACCGTTGGTTCAACGAAATCCCCGTATTTATGCTGATTGCCATTGTTATTTTGGTTGTCGTTAAGCCGTTCTGAATTTACTGAAAAAGAGAGTGTTATGAGTTATTCCATCACCCAGTCAGAAGCCCTATTCGCCCAAGCACAGAAACATATTCCTGGCGGCGTTAACTCTCCAGTACGTGCCTTTAAAGGAGTAGGTGGCACACCTATCTTCTTCGATCACGCGAAAGGCGCTTATGTATTTGATGCTGACGGTAACCGCTACATTGATTATGTTGGCAGCTGGGGACCGATGATCTTGGGCCATAGCGCTGATGAAATTTTAGATGCTGTGCGTGCACGTATGGATAAAGGCCTGAGCTTTGGTGCACCGACCTCGATTGAAATTGATATGGCCGAAGAAGTCTGCAAGTTGCTGCCGTCTATGGATATGGTGCGTATGGTGAACTCAGGCACTGAAGCCACAATGAGCGCGATTCGCTTAGCGCGCGGCTTTACCGGTCGCGATAAGTTAGTGAAATTTGAAGGCTGCTACCATGGCCATGCAGACTCACTGCTAGTAAAAGCGGGCTCAGGCATGCTCACTCTTGGGGTTCCAACTTCGCCAGGGGTTCCTGCGGCAGTGGCTGCCAACACCATCACTCTGGATTACAACAATCTTGATAGCGTCAAAGAATGCTTCGCGCAAATGGCGGATGAAATTGCCTGTGTGATTATCGAACCTGTCGCCGGCAACATGAATTGTATTCCACCAAGTAAGTCTTTTTTACAGGGCTTACGCGAGTTGTGCACGGTGCACGGCATAGTGCTAATTTTTGACGAAGTAATGAGTGGCTTCCGCGTTGCTTTAGGTGGCGCCCAATCCTACTACGACATCATTCCCGACATGACTTGTCTCGGCAAAGTGATCGGTGGCGGTTTACCGGTTGGCGCTTTTGGCGGCAAGCGTGAAATCATGGAATACCTAGCACCACTTGGCCCGGTTTATCAGGCGGGTACGCTGTCCGGTAACCCATTAGCAATGGCAGCAGGTCTGGCCATGTTGCGCGCCATCCAAAAACCCGGCTTCTACGATCAGCTCACCGCGCGCGTACAACAAATGCTGAATGGTTTTAAAGCGGCTGCCGATAAGCACGGCATTCCGTTTACTCACACCAGTGCAGGCTCTATGTTCGGACTGTTCTTTACCGAACTGAACGAAATAAACACTTTTAGAGACGTGGCCGATCACTGCGATGGCACGCGCTTTAATGCCTTTTTCCATGGCATGTTAAAAGAAGGCGTGTATCTAGCACCGTCATCATTTGAAGCAGGATTTATGTCAATTGCGCATACCGAACAAGACATCGACGCTACGATTGCCGCTGCAGATCGCGTAATGGCACAGCTTGTCGCTCACTCTTGATGAGCGCTGTTGTACTTCTGATTGCTAGCCTCGCACTTGCTTGGCTGGCTCGACCTCGCACAGGATGGAGCGGCGAACAGGCCGCTTTGTTTTGCTCAGGGCTTGTTGGCTCAGGCGCAAGTACTTGGGAGCTACTCACACTCGCAGTACCCGCACTTAGCTCGACTGAGGCTAATTATTTATTGGCTTCACTGTGCCAATACGCAGCGTTTCCGTTGCTGCTACTGGTCGCTGCGATACAAGGTTTACAAAAGACAGGCTATACCGATGCCGAATTACTGCGCTGGGATCGGGTGATTTGGGGGCGAATTTTACTCGTGGTCTGCGTCATCTATGTATTAATGCAACGTTCGCATAATTTAGTACTACTGGATAATGCCGTTATTCTAATGGGGTGTTTGGCAGCCATTGTTTGGCTTATTGCTGCGTCAAAAGGCAATGCCAGACGAATCAATGTCGTGTTTGCTATCACATTTCTCAGCCTAACCGCCTCCTACTTTACCCAGTTACTCCCTATGCATTGGCTTATTCCTCTGAGCTTCGCCAGTACATGGGGGATGATCTATCCGAAAAGCCTATCAACACTGAAATAACGAATATTTTTCACTATGACGTTGAATGTAAATATTCATGTATGTCCTGCAGAATTGGGATAGGGGGCTAGTCTTAAGCAGACACCCCCAAATTTTGTAGGCTCTTTATGAACGATCTTCGCCGCGACTTCTATATTCAGGCGGATGCTTTTTTTACCAAGCTCACCGCCGGACTTCTCATTGTTTCCATATTACTTGCCAGCTGGCATGACACATGGGTGGAGGCGTTTGTCGTTGGCTTACCCGCCTTCATTATTCCGTTAATGATTAGCAAGGCCATGCCTGGGCAACGCATCAGCCGCATTAGTTACGCCATTTCACTGATGATATTTTCGGCGTTGCAGATACATCAAGGGCACGGACTCATAGAAATGCATTTCAGCATTTTTGCTTTGCTCGCAGCGCTGTTGTACTACCGCGATCCTGTCACTGTATTAGTCGCTGCTCTGACCATTGCCGTGCATCATTTGTTATTTAACTATCTACAAGAACATGGATCTCCTGTGTATGTTTTCGAATATCACACAGGTATTAATATCGTCTTGCTACACGCCGCGTTCGTCGTCGTTGAGAGTGGTATTCTCATGTACCTTGCGCACAAAAGCTGGCAAGAATTCATACAAAATATGGAGCTTGCCGGCTTGGGAGCACACATATCGCGTGATGACGTGGTTGATTTGTCTTACCAAATCGATAACCCGCAAAGTCAATTTGGTAAGGTTTTTAATCTCTTCTTCGAAAATCTTCATGTCTTAGTACAAGAAGCTAATCGTCTATCACTGCAAATTAGCGATGTCGGTAAAGATTTTAATGTCTCGACAAAAGCAATGGAGGAAGGCGCGCGCCGCCAAAGCCATGAAACCGACATGATTGCTACGGCAACCTCTGAAATGACGGCATCAATGCGCGATATTAATACCCATTCAGGCGTCGCAGCAGAAGCCGCAGAAGAAGCCAACTCGGTGGCGGAAAAAAGCAGCATCGACATTCGCAAAGCTCGCGGCACGGTTGAACAATTGGCCAGTAATATTCAGAGAGCAAACGAAGTTATTCAAAATCTAGATAGTGAGAGTGACAGCATAGGTTCCGTTCTATCGGTTATTCAAGGCATTGCTGAACAGACCAACTTACTCGCATTAAACGCAGCAATTGAGGCCGCTCGAGCTGGTGAGCAAGGTCGAGGCTTCGCTGTGGTGGCCGATGAAGTAAGAACACTGGCATCACGCACGCATGAGAGCACTGAAGAAATTCAACGCATGATCGAGCGTCTACAAAAAGGTTCAAAAGAAGCGGTTACGGCTATGGAAACGAGTCAAACCGGTGTTGAAAGCAGTGTTAATCAAATAACTCAAATTGATGAACACATAACAGCGATGAAACTATCCGTCGGCAATATGCATGGCATGAACGAACAAATCGCTCAAGCGATTAATGAGCAACATACCGCGGTTAGCGAAGTAAACTCCAATCTTGTGGTGATTCGCGAAGTCAGTGATGAGGCATTGACCCAAGCGACAGGATGTATGACTAAATCCGGTAAACTCGTCGCTATGTCGAATGATTTACGCGGCTTGCTGTCACGCTTTCGTTTAGATTGATTGCAAAATTGGTAGCAAACAATTGCAAGTAAAAATGGGCGCTGATGCGCCCATTTTTATTCTACTAACAGTGCATCAATACGCCGCAAGAAATTTGAATCGCCAGCGGCAAACACCTTGGCACGCTGCAATAACTGTTGTGCTCGGCGGGCATCGCCAACTTGTAAACACACCCACGCTTGACGATAAAGTACAGCAGGATTACGCGGCTGAATTTGCCGCGCTTGATCTAAATAGGTGAGTGCCGCAGACCATTGACCGAGCTGACGCGCTTGTTCTGCCTTTTGAAACAGCGATTGAACGGCAGGATGATTCTCGCCTTCTGCTAATGAACCCAAGCGGCCATTATCCCAAGTCGGCAATGAAGATACCGTCATAGGCATCTGCTCGGGCTTAACCACGGCACTGCTGCAACCAGCCAACACCGCAATCATTGCCATCAAAATAACCAATCGAGCCATGAGCGTTTTCCTTTTGATTCCTGCGCAGCAGCTTCACAGGGCTTGGCCGTGCTGTCCAGTCGATCTGGCAAAAATGGATAAATTGAGCCGCGACAATTATCACCTAATAATACCCCGCGCTCATCCACTGCAGCATTCACGAGCCCTGATGCTGGCAATAAAGGTTCAACGCCGACACGCTTAAACGTATCGCGCCAAATAGGCAATGCAGCACTACTGCCAGTAAAAGGCATTGGCTGATTATCATCACGGCCAACCCAGATCACCCCTAAATGACGATTATCAAAACCCGCAAGCCAAGCATCTCGCTGATCATCACTCGTGCCCGTTTTAGCGGCTAAACGAACAGCAAAACTTTGCCCTAAAGCTTTGGCTGTGCCTCGTTCAGCAACCTGCTCTAAACCATATCGTAACCACTGAATCATATTCGGATCATAAGCTTGCTCGCCCTGAATCGCATATGACGATAAGGTCTCGCCGCTGGCGGTGGTCACCGCTTCGATAGTGCGTAGCGGCATCACAAAACCTTGGGAGGCAATGGTTTGATACATATGCGCTACATCTAGCGGCGACATTGAAATCGCTCCAAGCAACAACGATGGATAAGGCGGCAGCGGTTGCTCTACACCGAGTTTTGCAAATTCGGCTACCACGCTCTGCAAGCCGACCTGCATGCCCAAACGCGCTGTCGCTTGGTTGTATGAGCGCGCCAGGGCATCAATCATAGGCACTTCACCGTGACTTTGATGATCGTAATTTTTCGGCTGCCATAACTGCTCACTAGGACCAGCCACCGTCACAGGACCATCATCCAGCAAAGATCCCCAGTGATAACGACCCGATTCTAATGCCGCCAAGTACACCGCTGGCTTTGCTAACGAGCCAATGCTTCGTTGCGCAGCGATAGCACGATTGAAACCAAAAAATTCAGCCTTGCGTGACCCCAGCAAAGCTCGAATTTCACCACCATCAACACTGGTAATCACGGCAGCAGTCTCTAGCTGATCGCGCAGCTCTGGCTGGCGGCGCTCCAGTAGCGATAACTGATTAGCGGCAGCATCTTCTACTGCATGTTGAACCCAAGGATCTAAGGTGGTGAAAATATGCAAACCTTCACTTTGCAAATCAGCCAGACGGTAATTGCGCTGTAACTGATCTTTCGCTAGCTCCAAAAATGCCGGATATTCCCGCTGACCCGCACGGCGTGGGGAGGCGGTCTCTAAAGACTGACCTTGAGCCCGAATTCGTTCAGCGGTCGATATGATGCCGTTTTCTTCCATTAGCCCAAGCACGAGATCCCTGCGCTCTTTCGCTCGTTCTGGATTACGACGCGGATTATAAAAAGAAGCCCCCTTTACTAGACCTACCAACATGGCAATTTCGCTGGTTTGCAATTCATTTAATGGCTTACCAAAATAGAACCGCGACGCTAAACCAAAGCCATGAATAGCACGACGACCGGCTTGGCCAAGATAAACTTCGTTAAGGTACGCCTGTAAAATTTCTTCTTTGCTGTAATGACGCTCCAATAATAGAGCCATCAGGGCTTCCTGAATTTTACGTTGCAAACTACGCTCGTTGGTTAAGAAAAAATTCTTAACCAACTGTTGCGTCAGGGTGGAGCCGCCCTGCACCATGCCGCCAGCCCGCATATTCGCCATCATCGCCCGTGCAATGCCGCGCGCAGATACGCCCCAATGATCAAAGTAGGCTTTATCTTCCGTAACAATCAAAGCGGCAACTAATTGCGCCGGAGCTTCACTTAACTTTATTAGCTCTCGATCTTCGTTGTGCGCAGGAAAGATGCCACCAATATACTGTGGCTCTAAACGAACCAAGGCAACGTCACCCTGCCCGTCTGTTAATTCTGTGATATGGCCATCATGAATACGAACCGTGAGACGACGTGTTGCTTCAGCGCCATCCCAAAATGGAAATGCTCTACGATAAATAAACCAACGTTCGCCACGCTCGTCATAACTACCGACCCGACTCGCACCGCTTGAACGGGTATAATCAGCCCACTGTAATTCCGCCCGCAATTGCTCCGCAGAAAGTGATTTACCCGGATAGAGCGTCAGCGGACGAGCATAAACCTTGGCCGGCAACGCCCATTTTTTACCATCAAACTCCGCTCGTACTTTGGCATCCAGATACACCAGCCAAATTCCAAATAGCAAAACCGCCGCGAGGCTGCCCAAGACAAACAAGCGTCGCCAATGAGTGCTTTTCTTTGTCGGAGGAGCAGGTGGTGGCGTCCCCTGTGACTTTTTAACCGTTGGCGCTGCAGCTTTTGTCGTCTTAGGCGCACTTTTACGCGTCACCGTGGAGGATTTTTTACCGTTAGAAGCTGACGCAGCTGCAGGCTTTTGTGCCGTTGGCGAGCGACGTTTAGGTGCTTTTTTATTACTATCGGCACCACTATTGTTGGTTGGAGAGCTCATAAATTCAGGCGTTCAGCATTCATAAAAAGAGGGCGGAATCATAGCAAGTCCGGCAGGTAGGTTCTAATAGCCATTGCGCTCTGCCACCAGCATTGTTTATCGTGACGATTAAATCAATTGTCTGTATTTTTTATACGATATTGCGATCATCGCCACTAAAATGAGTAAAGCCGAGGTTACTCACCTCGATTGCCTTTGGCCTAAGCACAAATTGCAGCTTGGATAGCTCGTAATCAACTAACAGAACTCGGATGTCCGAACGAAATCGGTCTCGAACCTTCTTTAACTGGAGTATGCGCATGCTTAAGAACCTGTTTATCCGTGGACTGCTATCGGCAGCTGTTGTGACCGCGACTTCTGCGGTAAGTGCCGAAGAATCTCTCCATATTTATAACTGGTCTGACTATATTGCTGAAGACACAATCGCCAACTTCCAAGCAGCGACTGGAATTCAGGTGACGTACGATGTTTATGACTCCAACGAAGTATTAGAAGCCAAGCTGTTAGCTGGACGCAGCGGCTACGATTTAGTATTTCCAACCGCACGTCCGTTTGCTGATCGTGCGATTCAAGCCAAGTTGTATCAGCCCATCGATAAAGCGGCCCTCACCAACTATGGCAACCTCGACTCTGTTATTGTGAAATCATTAAGCGACATTGATGCCGGCAATCAATACTTAGTGCCATACATGTGGGGTACAACCGGTATCGCTTACAACGAGCCAAAGGTGAAAGCGATTCTTGGCGATGATATGCCATTAGATACTTGGGCACTGGTATTTGATCCTGCCATCGTTAGCAAATTATCAAGCTGCGGCGTTGCTCTTATGGACGATGCCACCGAAGTATTTGCGGCAGCGAATGCCTATATGGGTACGCCAACCGACGACTACAGCAAAAAAGCTGTCGATGCCGCAGCTGCGACTGTTGCGGCCGTGCGTCCTAATATTCGTTATTTCCACAGCTCACAAACCATTAACGATCTCGCGAATGGTGATATCTGTGTAGCACATGGTTACTCTGGCGATATGCTGCAAGCGCGTGATCGTGCAGCCGAAGCAGACAACGGCGTTGTCGTGCAATACGTAGTACCAAAAGAAGGAGCTGTGGTATGGACGGATGTTATGGCCATTCCTGCAGATGCACCAAATCCAGCAGCCGCCAACAAATTCATCAACTACTTGTTAACGCCTGAAGTGATTGCACCAATCACTAATTACGTTGCCTATGCGAATGCCAATAAAGCCGCTACGCCGTTAGTTGATGAAGAAGTACGTAACAACCCTGGTGTTTATCCATCAGCAGCAACTCAAGAAAAACTTCTTGTGCTGAAAACACCAAGTGATAAAGAAGCACGCAACATGACCCGCACTTGGACTCGTGTAAAAACCGGTAAATAAAATTACCGAACGTGCTAACCGCAGTAATTTGAATGAATTATTGCGGTGAACATTTCATTCTGTTTATCCGAAGCCTCTCATTCCGAATGGATTGTGGAGGCTTTATTGCTATATGCGATGGATACAGTACGTTGTATTTTCAGACGTCTGCCACTGACGCGTTATTTAGAGCTTAACTCTCATGAATCAAACACGACCGACTTCATCTCAACCTTGGGCCGCCCCAGAAGAGGAGCCGATTGTACGCATAGAAAAATTAACGAAAAAATTCGACGATACCTATGCAGTCGATGAGATCAGCCTAGATATTCACCGCGGTGAATTTTTCTCCCTACTGGGCGCGTCGGGCTGTGGTAAAACTACCCTGCTGCGCATGCTAGCCGGGTTTGAAACGCCTACCAGTGGCCGAATTATTATTGACGGCCAAGATATGACCAATGTGCCGCCCTATAAACGCCCAGTGAATATGATGTTCCAAAGTTATGCGTTATTTCCGCATATGAATATCGCGCAAAATATTGCTTATGGATTAAAACAAGAAGCTATCTCTTCTGCTGAACGCCGTGAACGCGTCGCCGAAATGATGGCCTTAGTGCAAATTGAAAAACTCGCAACACGCAAACCGCACCAACTTTCGGGTGGTCAGCGTCAACGTGTTGCCCTTGCGCGCGCATTAGCCAAGCAGCCGAAGATTTTATTACTCGACGAGCCATTAGGTGCACTCGATAAAAAACTACGCGAGCGCACTCAGTTTGAATTAGTAAACTTGCAAGAACGCCTCGGTATTACCTTTATTATCGTAACCCACGATCAAGAAGAAGCCATGACGATGTCTTCGCGTATTGCGCTTTTGCATGATGGTCGCGTTGAGCAAGTTGATAATCCACGTCGTATGTACGAATTCCCAGCTACTCGTTATGCCGCCAACTTCATTGGTTCGGTGAATTTATTTAACGGCCATGTGGTTGAACACGAAAACGACATGGTGGTAATTCATAGTGAAGAAGCCGGTGGCGATTTACGTGTTCATCATAGTCAGCCTCTGTCGATTGGCATGGCCGTTACCGTTGCTGTGCGCCCTGAAAAAGTGGCGGTAACTAGCGAATACGAAAATGCGCCTAATAATATCCACGGCATTATTCAAGAAATTGCCTACCTAGGTGACGTATCGATTTATCACGTTGATTTACCCAGTGGTAAACGCATTCAATTTACTCAGCCTAATGTAATGGCATTAGCGGAACAGCCTTTGACTTGGGGACAAGAAGTCTCACTAAAATGGCATACCCATAGCTGTGGGGTATTAACGCAATGATGATGTCGCTGCAACGCTGGCTTGGAGCCAATGGCCAGCGCTTAATTGTCGGTATTCCTTGGTTTTGGCTGGCGCTATTTTTTGTGCTGCCCTTTTTGTTTATTTTGAAAATCAGTTTATCCGAACCACAACTAGCGCAGCCACCTTATCAAGATTGGATTCGCGAATTTGAAGATGGCTTGCTGACGATCACTCTGAATTTCGGCAACTACCTACTATTACTAGAAGACGATCTCTATTTTTCAGCGTTAATGGGGTCACTATCCATTGCCGCCGTATCAACCGTTATATGTTTATTAATCGGTTACCCGATGGCCTATGCCATTGCGCTTTCTCCCAAACATTGGCGCATGCCACTGCTAATGCTAATTATTCTTCCCTTTTGGACGTCTTTTTTAATTCGGGTTTATGCGTGGATCGGTATCCTCAAAGATAATGGCTTATTAAATCAATTATTAATGGGGATCGGCCTAATAGATGAGCCATTACAAATGCTGCACACCCCCATCGCAGTTTATGTTGGCGTGGTGTATAGCTATCTGCCCTTTTTAGTTTTACCTCTTTACGCCACATTAGTGCGCTTAGATAACACCTTACTAGAGGCCGCTGCCGATCTCGGCGCTCGCCCTTGGCGCCAGTTCTTAACGATTACCTTGCCGCAATCTATACCTGGGGTGATGGCAGGTTCTATGCTGGTATTTATCCCGGTGATGGGCGAGTTCGTGATTCCAGACTTACTCGGCGGCCCAGATACTTTAATGATCGGTAAACTGATGTGGACCGAATTCTTTAGCAATAAAGACTGGCCTGTCGCCTCTTCGTTGGCTGCCATTTTACTGTTAGTGCTGATTATTCCATTTGTGGTGATGCGTCATTACGAACAAAGAGCGAACGAGGAGCAAGGCTGATGCGCGCACTATTCTCTCGTTACCCCCTGCTAATTATATTATTGCTGTGCGGCTATGCTTTTTTGTATCTGCCAATTTTTAGCCTAATTATTTATTCGTTTAACGAAAGTCGACTGGTCACCGTATGGGGTGGATTCAGCACTAAGTGGTATGGGGAGTTGGTTAACAACGCCCCCCTGCTAAATGCCGCATGGTTGAGTATTAAAATAGCCGCGCTTAATGCCACCTTAGCCATTGTGCTGGGGACATTTGCCGCACTTGCGATTGTGCGTATGCGCGGTACTCGAGGCCATAAGAGTTTAGGCATTATGGTGACAGCGCCGTTAGTGATGCCTGAAATTATTATCGGCTTATCCTTACTGCTACTGTTTGTCGCCTTGGAAGATTTAACCGGATGGCCAGAAGGGCGCGGGCAGATCACCATTTTAATTGCCCATGTCACTTTCTCGATGGCGTACGTCACTGTCATAGTACAGAGTCGACTGGCACATATGGATAGATCCATTGAAGAAGCCGCAATGGATTTAGGCGCACGCCCATTAAAAGTATTTTTTACGATTACTCTGCCGATGATTGCCCCAGCTCTTGCTGCAGGCTGGCTGTTAGCGTTCACCCTGTCGATGGATGACTTAGTGATCGCCAGCTTTGTTTCTGGCCCTGGCGCAACCACTCTGCCAATGGTGGTGTATTCCAGTGTGCGTTTAGGTGTTAGCCCGCAGATTAATGCCTTAGCGACCATTATGATCGCTGTGGTAAGCCTTGCAGTATTGATTGCTGCCGTCATTATGTATCGACAAGAAGCCGCGGATCAAAAGCGGAAGTAAGCCCGCTATCGCGTAGTGGTGGCTATCACATGTTAGCCACCACCTAAATTATTCAAACTTGGTATTCCACATTCCAAGATAGCGCCCCAGCAGCTAAAGTAATGGTCTAATCGTTTCAGGTAAGAAGACCATGCTTCCCGGCCCAATTTCCGCTCATTGGCAACACATTCAAGCAACCATAGCCGATGCGTACTCACATCACGGTTTTGATTGGCTCAATCTTTGGCAAAGCCTTGAACACGAACAACAGCAACGCCTGCAAAAAGTCTTGTGTTTAAGCGACTATGTTGTCGATGCATTGCCCCATCAAGGTGAATACTTCGCGAACGCATTGCGTACCGACACCCTGTCGCAACCATTGAAGCGAGGCGATATTCGCCAGTGGCTAAATGAATTCTCCCAAGATGCGAAGACCGATGACGACTGGCATACGGCGCTACGCCATCTGCGTCGTCGCGCTATGGTGCATATTATTTGGCGCGACTTACTGCGCTTAGGAAATACCTTAGATACCACGCGAGTCCTATCGGAATTAGCGGATGAATGCGTCTGTCGCAGCCTCGATTTCTTAGCGACTGATTTAATTGCGCGTCACGGCAAGCCCCTGAGTAAAGAAAGTGGTGAAGAACAGCAAATGCTGGTGTTGGGCATGGGTAAACTTGGCGCTTACGAATTAAATTTAAGTTCGGATATCGACCTCATTTTTACTTACCCCGACAGTGGTGATACCTCTGGTCCTAAGGTAATTAGTAACCAAGAATACTTCGTTAAGCTTGGACAAAAATTAATACAGGCACTAGATAAACACACGGTTGATGGCTTTGTCTTTCGCACCGACATGCGCCTGCGTCCCTATGGTCAAAGCGGCCCGTTGGTAATGAATTTCACTTCACTGGAAAATTACTACGAAAGCCAAGGTCGAGATTGGGAACGCTACGCGATGGTGAAGGCGCGCGTTATGAATGGTGAAACTAGCCCCGCCGCCAAAGAATTGCTTAGCATTCTGCGCCCGTTTACCTATCGGGTGTATGTTGATTACAGCGCGTTTGCGTCTTTGCGTTCGATGAAAGATATGATTAATGCAGAAGTGCGTCGTCGCGGTCTACAAGACAACGTTAAGCTGGGGTCGGGTGGTATTCGCGAAGTCGAATTTATTGTGCAAGCCTTCCAATTAATTCGTGGCGGCCAAGACCGGCTACTACAAACACGCGAACTATGCCGCGTGCTCGACATCCTTGCTGCCGAAGGTTATCTCCCTATTGAAGCCTGTGAACAATTACGCAGTGCCTATTTATTTTTGCGTGACAGTGAGCACGCCATTCAGGCATTAGCCGACGAACAAACCCAACAGCTGCCACAAAATGAACTTGATCAGGCGCGTATTGCTTGGGCGATGAACTGCAGCGATTGGCCAACCTACTTGCAGCAGCTATCGACGCATCGACAAAATGTTAGCCACCACTTTGCACAAATTGTCGCTAATGACGAGGATAGTGAGCAAGACTCGTCGGCGCTCAATCATGCCTGGCTAGATTTGTGGCACGGTGAATTAACAGGCGCTGCTGCGGATGAATTTTTAGCTGAGCATCCCTGTGCTAACGCCAAGGAAGTACAAGATAAGCTTCCGACCTTTCGTGAATCCCGCGCCGTACTCAATATGCAGCAAGTTGGGCGCGAGCGTTTAGAAGAATTAATGCCTCTACTGCTGCAGAAATTATGGCTGCAAACAGCACCACTAACAACACTAGAGCGGTTAATTCCCTTATTGGAAGCGGTGCTACGCCGAACAGCTTATTTAGTGTTATTAAAAGAAAATCCACAGGCACTGAAGCAACTTGTGCGCTTATGTAATGCCTCCAGCTGGGTAGCCGAATACATCACTCAAACCCCGCTGTTGTTAGATGAATTACTCGACGTTACTAGTTTATATCGCTTGCCATCAGCTACTGAACTGCGCGAAGAACTGCACCTGCGCCTATTGCGCATCGATCCTGATGATTTAGAACAGCAAATGGAGCAGCTCAGGCAATTTGTGCGCGCCCACAAATTACGTGCCGCCGCCTGTGAGGTAATGGAAGCACTAACCCTAATGCAGGTGAGTGATTATCTGACGTGGCTGGCCGAGGTCACACTGACCACGGTTATGAATCTAGCTTGGCAGCAAATGGTCGATAAATATGGCTACCCGACCGATGCCAATAACGACGCTGTTGCTGAGCCTGAGTTTCTCATTCTTGGCTACGGCAAGGTGGGTGGCCTCGAGATCAGTTATAGCTCCGATCTGGATTTAGTGTTTATTCACAATGGGATTGCTGGCAAAGCGACTAACGGCGAGCGTAGCTTAGATAACGGCGTATTTTATACCCGTATGGGCCAACGCATGGTGCACATTCTCACGACGCAAACCCGCTCCGGTGACTTATATGAAGTTGATCTAAGGCTACGCCCGTCGGGTAACTCCGGCATGATAGTTACCTCGTTAAAAGCCTTCAGCGAATATCAAGAAAAGCACGCATGGACATGGGAGCACCAAGCCTTAGTACGAGCGCGAATACTCTGCGGACAAGCCGCACTCGCCGCGGCAACAAAAAAAGTGCGCGAAGGCATTTTATCAAGACCGCGTAATATCCCTGCCCTGCGCGAAGAAGTGCGAGCCATGCGACAAAAAATGAGGGATAATCTTGGCTCCAAAGATACGAGCGGCCAGCAATTTCACCTCAAACAAGACGCGGGGGGTATTGTTGACATCGAGTTTCTGGTTCAATACGGAGTACTGGCGTGGTCACACCAACACCCAGCGCTGTTGGCTGTTACAGACAACATGCGTTTGTTGGATGCCTTCGCGCAAGTTGGCCTGATGAATCCACAAGATCGTCAGACCCTGCAGGAAACCTACCTGTCCTACCGAGCCGAAACTCACCGGCGTGCATTACAGAAGCAATCCCTGTTACTGGACTATGACACCCAATCCAGACTGGGCTTTGATGTACGACGCAGCGATGTAATCCGACTGTGGAAACTCTGGTTAGAGGCTGATATCTAAAATCTGAGTCAGCTGGCCAACAACATTTTACGAATTTTGAGTGAGGTCCTTATGCTACCTTCCATGTCCGACCGCGATGGTCTGATCTGGCTAGACGGAGAGATGGTTGACTGGCGCGAAGCGAAAGTCCACGTATTAACTCATACCTTGCATTACGGCATGGGCGTTTTTGAAGGTGTGCGGGCATACGAGACGGCACAGGGTGCAGCAATTTTCCGTTTGCAGGAACACACCCAGCGCCTGTTTAACTCGGCCCATATCCTGAATATGAAGCTGCCGTATAGCAAAGAAGAAATTAACGAAGCGCATCGCGCCGCTGTGCGTGAAAACAACCTGAACAGTGCTTATATTCGCCCCATGGCGTTTTATGGTTCTGAAGGTATGGGCTTACGTGCTGAAAACCTAAAAGTGCATGTGATGGTTGCGGCTTGGGAATGGCCGGCGTACATGGGCGAAGAAGCGAAAACTAAAGGTATTAAAATTCGTACTTCTAGTTACACGCGTCACCATGTCAACATCACTATGTGTAAAGCAAAAGCGAACGGCAACTACATGAACTCCATGTTAGCCCTACGTGAAGCATTAGACAGCGGCTGCGAAGAAGCACTATTACTGGATAACGAAGGCTACGTAGCTGAAGGGTCTGGTGAAAACTTCTTTATGATGAGTAATGGCGTTATGTACACGCCAGAACTGACATCATGTTTAGACGGTATTACCCGTCGTACCATTATGGAAATGGCACGCTCAATGGGTATTGAAGTACGTGAAAAACGCATCACCCGCGATGAAGTGTATATCGCCGATGAAGCTTTCTTTACCGGTACTGCCGCAGAAGTATTGCCGATTCAATCATTGGATGGTCGCGTAATCGGCGCTGGTAGCCGTGGCCCAGTGACTGAGAAGCTACAAAATATGTACTTCGATACAGTAACGGGTAAAGCACCGTTTAAACCGGAATGGTTGACCTTAGTGAAGTAATTTATTACTGAACTAACAGGCAATAAAAAGCCGCAATTAACTGAGTTAATTGCGGCTTTTTATTTATAGGACGATTAGCCCCGTCATATCAATAGATAAACGACACTCGAGACTATCACCAGCATAAGCGTAGGCTTTCTCGCTAAATTCGGTGCCTGAAATCAATCCAGTTTCGGCATCAAGCGTCAACTGTAATTTATAATTATTGACGGTATTGAGACCGAGAATTGTGTCATTGCTATTTTCTTCGATAACAAAGGTGGTGCCACTTACCGAGCTAAAATTCATGCGCTCATTTTCATTAATTATGTAACCGTTTTTCCAGTTAATAACTAAGCTCTCTGTACTTTTAAGGGTGTAATCTAAACCTACGCAGTCGGTGTCATTGCTGGTCGTGAATTTTACAAAATATTCATTTTCTGTAAGCCCTAACGTTTCACGATTAGCCGCTGCAAACCTAACTTGAAAGTTATCAGAGCCCCCCTCAGACTTAACTCGAACTCGATAGGTAAAACCACTGGTTGCAGTAAACACTAAGCGTTCATCCGATGTGTCGCCTTTACTCGAGGCTAAGGTATTCAGACCGGTAAAATCTGATACCAATAAATCAAGATTCTCAGCAGCGCTAGAGAGCACAACCGCCACATCCCCAGTGATTGCCGCCGTGTAATAAACGTCGACCCAGCTGTCTTCGACGACATAACTGGTCAATAAGGTATTCAAAGCAACGGCTTGGTAATTTTCAACCGGTGTTGAAGTTAAATCAGGTTCGCTTGCGCGTCCTTTTAAATCTTCTGAAATTGTTACATTGATCGCAGGAGACGAGCTACCACCAGAATCACCGCCACATGCAACAAACATAGGAGTTAGCGCTACTAGAAAGAGGGCTCGAAAGCTCATAATGCGTATCCTTCGGTTTTTTTATTGTTGATCGCAGGTCTTATCATATGTGAATGCGTATCTAAGTAAAACGACTAATACCTAGCGATACATTGAAGGCTATGACTTTTAGAATCGACGCGCCAGAAGTCCCTATGGCGATCCATAGAGACCTCCGAAAAAACTCAACACATCACAAGACAATGCGACCTACATATGTTGTTGAGATAGCACAATCATCAACATCACTACCGTTGATTTCAGTTGATGTACCCGTCTCAGTGCCAGAAACCACACCGGACTCGGGATTAACTGTTAACTGCAACGTATATTCTTCTGAATAAGAATAATCATACTCTGGCTCAGAATCTGAATAATTCGTTAATATTGTAAAGGTATTGCCACTAGCCGAATTAAAATTGGATTTCTCTGATCCATCTTTAAGATATCCACCAAGCCAGTTAATCACTACTTGATATTCGCCATCAAAGTTATAATCCGATGTATCACATAACACTTCAGTTTCATAAGGCAGTGATACGTAATACTCATTATTCGATAGCCCTAATGATGTGCGATTGGCTTCCACCAGCTTAACCGTAAAATCACCGCTCCCATAATACGCCGAAACCTCTATCGAGTAAGTCTCGCCGCTAGTGACCGAAAATACCAATTGTTCTTCCGATGAAAGTCTTTCACTCGATAAATCGAGATCATTTGACGTGACATATAGATCGAAATCTTCTGCGGCACTATTCAAGAGAACTGCAACTTCGCCATCAGACTCGGCTGTAAACGAGAACAACATGTAGCTGTCTTCGGACAAATTTGCTGTTAATACTGAATTCAAGCTAACACTATCACCTTCACTGACTGCACTTGATGCTAGTGCTGGCTCCTGCGACAACCCCTTGAGGCTATCTGATATATCAACGTCTACAGAGGCTCCGCCAGAGCTAGTTGACCCACCGCCGCAGGCTACAAGTCCTGAGCTTAAAATAACGACTGCTAATGGTTTTAAATTCACGAAAACATCCTTATTTGAATAAACTTAAAGAACGTTCATAATAATTAGCTCTGAATAGATGTAAAGTGCATTTTAATTACACTTTATCGCTTAGGCTAAATTCATGTGCAAACTCCCTGGCATGAGCGCCAACACTCCAACTGACCTTTGCTTTAGTTTTACCGGTTTGACCCAGCGCGGTGGTGCTATAGGTCCGCACAAAGATGGCTGGGCTAGTGCAGCACCATCCGATCAAAAGTAAAACCGCAATTTGTCATATTCGTCAGGCCAATATCGGTGATATTTGCATAGCAAATACGCATCCATTCAGCCGTGAGTTATGGCGACGGCATTGGGTGTTTGCCGACAACGAACGATTACCAAGCTTTAGGTTTGCGCTTTGATTTAATCGACCTAGTTGATTTATCTGGGCTAGCTGACTTGCGCGGTGCCGTCGACTTTCTTACTGCAGAGCCGCCTTTTCTTGGTTTAAACGCAGGCATGGAAATGCCACCAAAACGTCCGATATCTAGCTGCTTGGCTTGGTTAATTAATGCGTCTAATTGAAGAGCAAGAGGTTGCATAAACTGATCGTAGTTTAATAGCTTTTGGGTAATGTCATTTAATTGCTTTTCCCACTGGGCAGTCATATCCGGCAAGGTACAGGCTTCGGGCAAGGCCGCTACCAGCGCTTTACCTAAATCGGTTGCGCGAATACTTTTTCCTTCACGCTGTAGAAATCGGCGTTTAAATAGCAGTTCAATGATTCCGGCGCGCGTCGCTTCGGTACCGAGACCATCGGTTTCTTTTAATATTTTTTTCAATTCAGAATCTTTCACAAAACGAGCAATGCCTGTCATTGCCGCCAGCAGAGTAGCATCGGTAAAATACGCCGGTGGCTGAGTATTCTTTTCTTGCACATCCGGTTCGCCACTCCACAGGACTTGCCCCTTTTCTAATTTAGGCAACGATGGGCGACTTGGATCTTGATCGGCGTTTTGATCCGACTGTTTACGAGCTGGAAGCAGTTGTTTCCAACCGAGTTTTATCGTTTCTCGCTCGGTGGCGACAAACACACCACCGGCAATATCTAATTCAATGCGCGTATCGGCATATTCGAACGCAGGATAAAACTGCATCACATATTGGCGCGCAATCAATTGGTAAACTTTCTGCTCATA
>Ga0105357_10000257_pt1 | contig 27527 bp, 25 predicted proteins | sample GOMGulsemesocosm_4_FD_83660 | JGI IMG/M metagenome (GOLD analysis project Ga0105357, IMG submission 83660) | Methane-oxidizing microbial communities from mesocosms in the Gulf of Mexico - GOM15B Gulf of Mexico | ecosystem: Environmental > Aquatic > Marine > Cold seeps | place: USA: Gulf of...
ATTAGAATAACCAATATTACTTCTTGTATCTTTAACTTGTTGATATGGTTGCATTACATAAGATCTAATTTGATGACCCCAACCAATTTCTGATTTTTCAACACCATCTTTTTCTGCCTGTTGTTTTTCTAATTCAAACTCATAAAGACGAGATTTTAGCATTTTTAAAGCACTTGCTTTGTTTTTGTGTTGTGATCTGTCATTTTGACATTGAACTACTATATTTGTAGCTATATGTGTAATTCTAATAGCACTTTCTGTTTTATTAACATGTTGACCACCAGCACCACTAGCTCTATATGTATCAATTCTAATATCTTTATCTTCTATTTCTATATCGATGTTATCATCAACTTCCGGACTTACCATCACTGAAGCAAAAGAAGTATGTCTTTTTGAGTTAGAATCAAAAGGAGAGATTCGAACAAGTCTATGAACACCATTTTCAGTTTTTAAATATCCATAAGCATTTTCACCTTTAATTATAAAAGATACATCTTTGATGCCGGCTTCTTCACCTGGTTGATAGTCTAAGGGTTCGATTTTAAAGTTTTGTCTCTCCGCCCATCTTAAATACATTCTATAAAGCATTTGTGCCCAATCTTGAGATTCTGTTCCTCCAGCTCCTGGATGAATAGTTACGATTGCATTTGATGCATCATCAGGACTTGAAAGCATTACTTGTATTTCAGTTGATTTAATAAGCTCTTCTAGTTCTGCTGCTTCTTCAAAAAGTAGTTCAAAAGTTTCTTCATCTCTCTCTGTAGAAGCTAAATCATAAAGTTCATTTGTTCCACTAAGTGCTTCATCTGCTTTATTAAATTTACTAAGTTTTGATAATATTCTATTTTTTTCAATACCAATTTTTGTAGCATTTGCTACATCATTCCAAAAGTCCTGGTCTGCTTCTAGTTTTATGATTTCATCTAATCTGATTTTTAATAAATCAGGTTTTAAAATACTTTCAATATTTTCTAATTTAGTATTTAATAGTTTTAAAATTTGCGAATATTCGTATGCGTCCACTTATATATAATCCTAGTTTTTATTTTGTATTATTTTTACTTTTATTTATTCACTGAATCTAAGTAATCTTTAATTTTAGCTAATTGTGTTTTTGTTGTATTTGCAGCTATTGGCTTCATTAGCATATTGTAACCATATCCATAATCACTTCTATTTGTATATTGACCGATTGCATGTTCCATATCATCAAGTGATAAATCTTTTAATGCATTTCCTACATTGTAAGCAATTTTTTCACCTTTTTCTCCATGACATGATTGACACTTGCTGATATAGATTTCTTTACCTTCTATTTTACTTTTTAGTATTTTTTCTATTTTTTTTTCTTTTTCTTCTTGACTTTTTTTATCTTCAAGTCTTTTTAAAATCTTATCTTCTAAGTCTTTTTGATTTAAGTTAGCATTTGGAGCTATTAATGTTGTTGATGCAGTACCTTTTTTTAGTATATAAATAAAGCTATATTTTGAGTCTTTTGTTGTGATTTTGATATCATCAACACTCCAACCTTTTGCTTTCATATCATTTAGAGTAAATGTACTTTTACATTCTCCACCATCAAGCTTTGTAGCTTCGATTGTAGACATGGAGTTGTGATTTTCTTTGAAACACATTGTTGTTTGTGAAAAAAGTGCAGTTGTTGCAAAAAGTGTAATTGTAAGTGGCGCTATTAGTTTCATATAAATCCTTTTAAAAGGAACAGTTTAGCATAAATATTCTTATATTTTAAGATATAAAAAAAAGGCCAGAAGATAAATCTTCTAGCCTTTAATAAGTTTAGTAAAATTCTATCTAAGAATTAGAAAGTATATTTAACTTCAACTCTTCCTCTTGTATAGTCTGAACCTTGATCTTCAACATCAGCATATCTTACATAAGTATTTAAGTTTTTAGATACTTTATAAGAAATTTGACCTAATGCTTCAGTTACGTCATTGTTAGCAGCATTTCCTTGCTCACCAGCTACATAAGCTGCTCTTAAAGAAATCTTTGGAGTTACTGCTACAGATGCGTCAACAGCAAACATATCGAAGTCAGCTCTACCTGCAGTACCAACATTCCACATTAAGTATTCAGAAGGTGTTTCTGTACTGAAGTTAGAAGTTACAGTAGAACCTGCGAATGAGTCAATTGAACCTGAACCATCATCACCAGTTTTAGCATAAGAAACTTTTGCAGATACAATTCCTACTTTTGCAGAAATATATGCTTTTGCAGTACTATATTCATTTGCAGAGATAGCATCTAATTCAACTTCAGTATACTCAGCACCAAATTTAGCCATTTCAATTGAAGCGTCAGCTTTTAAGTTATAAGCATCTAATGCATCTTTAACATCTGCATATTGAGCTAATAATGAAACAGGACCAACAGTACCCATCGCAATTACAGAGTAAAGATCTTGTGCTTCAACATCAAGATAGTTAGTTCCACCTACTAATGCATTAGTTGTACCAGCTGCAAGTGCTGAACCATCAGATGCATTATTTGTCATAAATGCAGCTGCACCTACAGTAAAGTTACCTAAGTTATATAAAGCAACGATACCATCACCTTGATCACCATCAGTCATTCGTCCTGGGATATTTTGTTGACCAGCATTAACAGTTAAATCACCAGCATTATAAGAGAAGTAGTAATCTTCAATTGTCACTCCACCTTTTGTTACTGAATCACTATCATCATTTGCATTATCAATTTTAAATACTGCAGTTACATTTTCAGTAACTGGAACTTTAACACCAACTTCAATTTCAACATCAGTACCAGTTTTTCCAGCTGCTGATTTTTCTTGTGCTCTAAATCTAAATTGTCCAGATACATCTACACCTTTGATTGCTTCTTCTAAAGATGCTGCATTTACGTTTGTCATTCCTGCTACTGCAATTGCAGCTACTAAACTTAATTTTGCGATTTTTTTCATGTATTCTCCTAAAATTTCGAAATCTTTTCAGTTTGTCGGAGCGCGCGAACTCATTCAAAGTGATTTATTTGAATCTTTTCCGACATCCCGTTACAGTTATTCTACTGCACTAAATTTTAAAGTTTTCTTAAAATAGTAGCATTTATTGTTAATTAACCATTAATTTAAGGTTAATCTTAGTTAAAAAGCCGTTAATGCTTTGTTATTACTATTAGGTAATTATTTAGTTAGAAACTGAAACAATACAGTTTTTTAAGATATTTGGTTTAGATATAGTGATATGTAAGTTATTTATTTTATACAATTTGTATAGTTTGGCTTCTAGAAAAATTATTGCATCTTCTATAAGTAAGAATTTTTTTATTTTTATTTGACTTTGAATAAGAGAAGATATTTCACTGTAATCAATAAATATATCTTTTTTAAACTCATATTCAAAAGATATATTTACTATTACTTTTTGTTTTTTGATTCGTTCATAATCAAGTATTCCAATAATACATTTAAATGTTAAATCTTTTATTTCTATTTTCATTAGATTACTTTTACCATATTCAAAGATATGAGTTGTATCTTATACAACTCTTTTCTCTTCACCTTTAATTACTCTAATAATATTTGGAATATGCTTGTAGTATATAATGAATGCAATTATATACATAGGAATATTTGAACCTATATTTAATCCATCATTTAGAAAACTTGCCGACACGATTACAGCAGTTAATCCAATAAGTGAAGCTAATGAAGAAATTTTAAGAACTTTTGCACAAATAATCCAAACGCTTGCCCCTATTAATGTAGGGATAGGAATTAGTGCGATATAAACACCAAGACCTGTTGCCACACCTTTTCCACCTTCTAATCCTAAATATATTGAATAACAATGACCAAGTACTGATAATACAGCTATTCCCCATAATGTAGAATCACTCGCACCCATACTCATAGCAACTAATAAAACAAGTGTTCCTTTAAGTGCATCTAGTATAACAGTTGCAAGTCCTAGCTTTTTTGCCAAACTAGGGTTTGTCTCTTTTACTACTCTTAATACATTTGTTGCACCAATTGAACCACTCCCTGCACTTTTAACATCAACACCTGCAAAAAACTTTGCTAGAAGTAAGCCAAAAGGTATTGAACCAATTAAGTAAGCGCTTATGTAAAATAAAATATTTGAGTTAGTGAAAAAATCCATTTATTACCTTTATATATAATGTATAGTTTTTGTGATTTGTTTTAATTAAAAGGATTATAACAAACATTTAGTTATATTACCATTTATAAAAACATTTGAATGAAGGTTTGTTTTGAATTTAAAAGAAGAAATTATAAAGTTAAAAAAAGAATTAGATGTAACATTAGTAGCTCATTTTTATCAAAGAGATGAAGTTTTTGAACTTGCTGATATTACAGGCGATTCTTTAGAATTAGCAAAAAGAGTAAAAGCAACAGATTCAAAGTATGTTGTATTTTGTGGTGTTGGTTTTATGGGTGAAAGTGTAAAAGTAATGAGTCCTGAAAAAAGAGTTCTTATGCCAAAAATTGCTTGTTGTGCAATGGCTAGAATGATTGACGAAGGTTATTTTGAAGAAAACCTTGTAAAAATCAATGAAGCAGGGATTTCAAATGATGATATTTTACCAATTACATATATTAATTCAAGTGCAGCTGTAAAAGCTAGAGTTGGAAAAATGGGTGGAACGGTTTGTACATCATCTAATGCTTATAAAATAATAGAAAATGGATTGAAATCAGGTAAGAAAATATTTTTTGTTCCTGATAGATGTTTAGGACAGAATTTTGCTAAATCATTAAATCTTAAATCAGCGATAGTAGGTGATGGTAGTGATTTAAATGAAGCTGATGTTATTTGTTATAATGGTTTTTGTTCTGTTCATCAACAATTTACCCTTGAAGATATAGAATTTTATAGAGAAAAATATCCTGATATTTTAATAGCCGTACATCCTGAATGTGATCCAAAAGTTTGTGATGCTTCAGACTTTGTGGGTTCTACTTCTCAATTAATTACTTATATAAAAGAATTGCCAATAGATCAAAAAGTTGCTGTTGGTACTGAGTTTAATATGGTAAATAGATTAAGAACAAAAAATACTTACATTTTATCTTCAACAAAACCTGAATGTCCAACTATGAATGAGACTACTTTACAAGATGTTTATAATACTTTAAAATCTATCAAAGATGATAATATTATGAAAGAAACAGAGATTGTTGTATCTCCTGAAAATACAAAATATGCGAGAATCGCATTAGAGAGGATGCTTGAAGTATGATTAATATTAAAAAGTTTGTAAAAAATGCAATTATAGAAGATAATGGAAGAGGCGATTTATTCTTTGATGTAGCCCCAAAAGGTAGATTTACTGCTCGTGCAATTTCTAAATCTGATGGGATTATTGCAGGAATTCAATATGCAAAAGTATTAGCTAGAACTGAAAAGTTTGATTGTAAATTTTTAAAAAGAGATGGCGATGAAATTAAAGCAGGTGAGGTTATTGCGGAACTTGAAGGTAAAGCATCGATTCTTTTATCAAGTGAAAGAACTTTTTTAAATATGCTTCAGCATGCTTCTGGAATTGCAACTATGGCAAATAAATATGCAAAACTAATGGAAGGTACAGGCGTTGTTTTATTAGATACAAGAAAAACAAGACCACAATTAAGAGATTTTGAAAAGTACGCTTCAAGAGTTGGTGGTGCAATAAATCATAGACTAGGGCTTGATGATTGCTTGATGTTAAAAGATACGCATATGAGAACAATTGATAATTTAAAAGTGTTTGTTAAAAGAGCAAGAAAAAGAATTTCATGGGTTACAAAGATTGAAATAGAATGTGAAACTTTTGATAACGTAAAAGAAGCTATGGAAGCAGGTGCTGATATTATCATGTGCGATAATATGAATACAGATGAAATAAAAAATGTGGTTAAATTTAGAGATGAAAACTATCCTCATATTTTACTAGAAGCTAGTGGTGATATAAATCTTGATACTATAAGTAAATATGCAAAAACTGGCGTTGATGCAATTAGTAGTGGAAGTATTATTCATCAAGCTACTTGGTTAGACTTCTCAATGAAATTTGATTAATCATTAACTTTTGGTTGGTTTTTATTATATAAGATTAAGAGTTTAAATTATAAGGATAGGTATTGAAAAAAGATTTCATAGTTAGTAATAAAATTGATATGTCAACATATACACAAGCTTTAAAATTAATTGAGCAGAGTAGATATATTCTAATTATTACTCACGTGAATCCTGATGCAGATAGTATTTCTTCCGCACTTGCTTTATCAAATTTATTTTATGAGAATAAAATAAAACATAAAGTATTTAACATAAGCTCTGATTTACCTCAAAACTTAGATTTTATGAATAGATTTGATAAAATCACGGATCAGTTACCAAAATTTTTTGATTTAGCAATAAGTGTTGATTGTGGAACTTATCCAAGACTTGGTTTTAAATTAGATGAAAATATCCCTTTAATTAATTTTGATCATCATAAATCTAATAATAATTTCGGAAGTATAAATATAGTGGATTCTATGAAAAGTTCAACTGCTGAAATTGTATATGATTTCTTTAAACATAATGGTTTATATATTACTAAAGATTCAGCTACAGCACTTTATGTAGGAATTTATGATGACTCTTTAGCATTCTCTTTATCAAGATGTGATGAGTTAACATTTGATAAAGTTAACTTTTTAGTTCAGTGTGGAGCGAGCCCTTCAGGAATTGCAAATAAGCTTTTAAGGAGAGATTCTTTAGCTAAATATAGAATCATACCAAAAGTATTAGATAGTTTAGATCTATTTAACGAGGGTAAAATTGCTTCAATTATTGCAAAAAAAGAGTGGTTTGAAGAGACTGGAGCACATAATAGAGATTGTGAAGATGCTTTAGAAATGATTATGAGTATGTCAATAGTAAGAGTTGCTATCTTTATAAGAGTTGTTTCAAATAAAGCAAGAGTCTCTTTACGTTCAAAAGGAAGTATTGATGTATCAAAAATTGCAGGACACTTTAATGGTGGTGGCCATTTTAATGCTGCAGGTTGTTCTGTAGATACAAACGATATTGAGAAAGCAAAAGAATTAGTTTTAAAGGAAATTTTTGAGTTATATAAATAGAAAAAAAAAGAATAAGGCAAAAATGGTATTAATATATATTATTATTGCTGTAATAATTGGACTTGGAGCTTTTATGTTTTTATCTCCTACATTTGAAAAAAATAGTCCTAAAATATCATTAAATAATGAAGTTTTTTGGAATTTAAAATCACCTTTAAAAGTTAATTTTACAGATGATAATGAGATTTCATCTTATGTAGTTACTTATTTTGATGATAATAATGAAATCAAATTAGATACAAAAACATTAAATGTATCAAAAGGTTCTATTGATTTAAATATTTTAGCTCCTAAAATTGATTTGAAAACTAAGATTTCTAACGCAATACTAAAAGTTGAAGTTTCAGATACAAGTAAATGGAATTTCTTCATGGGAAATAAAGCTGTTAAAGATATTAAAATAAAAATAGATAAAAAAAGTCCTATTGCAAACGTATTAGATAACTCTTATTCAATAAAGCAAGGTGGGAGTGCAGCTGTTGTTGTTGAAATTAAAGATGAAAATTTAAAAGATTTCTATATATCTTTTAATAATGAAGAAAGATTTGAGTTGTTTCCTTTTTATAAAGATAACTTTTATATAGCAATAATCGCATGGCCTATTAATATAAAAGAGTTCCAAAGAGTTAACCTTGTAGCAATTGATAAAGCTAATAATAAAACAGTTACAAAAGTACCTTTATATATTAAAGAGTTAAAATCAAAACCTGATAATATTAAAATATCAGATAAGTTTATAAATAAAGTTAGTAAAAATGTACTTGAAAAAAGTGGATATGATATTCCAGATAATCCGGCACATGTTTTTATTAAGCAAAATAAAGATTTAAGAAAAAGAAATATTGATACAATTAAAACCGTATCAAGAAATAATATGAGCAGAGAAAAAGTTTCAAAATTTAATATAAAAGAGTTTAAAAGATTACCCTCATCAATGACCTTTGCTGGTTTTGGGGAGCGAAGACATTATATTTATGAAGGTAAAAAGATTGATGAAGCTTGGCATTTAGGAATGGATTGGGCAAGTATTAAAAAAGCAAAAATATTTACAGCAAATGCAGGAAAAGTTATTTTTAAAGATTATTTAGGAATTTATGGTGATACTCTCATCATAGATCATAAGTTTGGTTTAGGAACACTTTATGCACATACAAGTAGAGCAATAGTAGAAGTAGATGATGAAGTAAAAGCAGGTGATTATATTGCAAATACAGGTTCAACAGGTGCTGTATTTGGTGACCATTTACATTTTGGGGTATTAGTTCAAGGAATTGAAGTTAATCCAATTGAATGGCTTAGTAAATATTGGGTTAGTGAAAATATTACTAAAACAATTAACAATGCAAAGAAAGTGATTGATAGCAAATGAAACAAAGAACACTAGCAAAAAAAGTTGAAATAGTTGGTATTGGTCTCCACAAAGGTGTTCCTGTAAAAATGAAACTGGAACCTCTAGAAGCAGATGCTGGTATAATTTTTTACAGAATTGATGCCGGAATAACAATACCTTTAAGTATTGAAAATGTAGTAGATACTAAAATGGCTACGGTTATTGGAAAAGATGGTGTTGTTATATCAACAATAGAACATCTATTATCTGCTTTATATGCATATGGTATTGATAATTTAAGAGTTGTTATTGACAATGATGAAGTACCTGTCTTAGATGGTAGTTCTTCTGGTTATTGTATGCTTATTGAAGAAGCTGGTATAAAAGAGTTAAATAAGAGTAAAAAAGCTATAAAAGTTAAAAAAGAAGTTGAAGTTACAACTGCAGATGGTAAAAGAGTTACTTTAAAGCCTTCAAACCGAATTATTTATGATTTTGAAATATCTTTTGACCATCCTTCAATTGGAAAGCAAAATTTTCATTTTGATTATTCTATAGGTGAATATAAAGAGAATATTTCAAGAGCAAGAACTTTTGGATTCTTACATGAAGTACAATACTTAAGAAGTATAGGTTTAGCTCAAGGTGGTACAATGGAAAATGCAATTGTACTTGATCAAACTAAAGTTTTAAATCCAGAAGGTTTAAGATTTGATGATGAGTTCGTTAGGCACAAAATACTTGATGCAATTGGTGATATGGCATTATTAGGTTATACAATGATTGGTGAATATGACGCAGTTGCTGGATCGCATCATTTAAATCATTTATTAACAAAAGAACTTTATAAAGATGCATCAAATTATGAAATTATAGATTTAGAGGAAGCTAGTGAAGAAGCAGAAGTATTTGAATTAGCTTATTCTAAAGTAGAAGTGTAAGGTTTTCATTTGATTGAAGTTTTAGTAATTAGTATTTCAAAACCATTATTAATTGGTATTTATGAAGATAAAAAATTAATAAATGAGTATAAATTAGAAGGAAAAACTTCTGATTTATTACCCTCTCTTTTTTCTAATATTTTAAAAGAATTTAGAATAGAAAGAATCAATTATGTAAATTCTCCTGGTTCCTATATGGCGATAAAAGTTGCTTATATATTTTTAAAAACAATTAGCATTTCAAAAAATATTGAATTAATGGCTTGTAATGGATTTGAATTTAATAAAAATTCTCCAATAAAAGCTTTAGGAAAAAAATACTTTATTCAAGATGAGAATAGAATTAAAGTAGATTTTTTAGAAAAAGAGGATATAATTCGCGACTTTGAATTACCTATGAATATAGATAAAATAAATTTTAATAAACAAACACTGCCAATATATAATTTACCGGCTGTTTAAGAAGGAAGTAAATGAAAGTAAGTGTTCCCGCAACTAGTGCTAACTTGGGACCAGGTTTCGATTCATTAGGCTTAGCAATTGCCATGAAAAATCAAGTAATAATTAGACCATCAAAATTTCATAGTGTGTCATTAAAAGGTGAGGGTGCAAATAACCCTGTATTAAAAGATAATAATATGTTTATTTCAATTTTTAATGATTTTTATCATAATTTAGCAGTTAGAAAAAGACACTATAGATTTGAATTTTATAATGAAATTCCACTATCACGTGGTCTAGGAAGTTCATCTGCAGTAATTGTTTCTGCAATTGCGTCTGCATATGCAATTGAAGGGATAAAACTAGAAAAAAGTAAATTGTTAAATTTAGCACTTGCATATGAAAACCATCCAGATAATATAACACCTGCTGTTATGGGTGGATTTAATGTAGCAACTGTACAAGATAATGAAGTTAAATTTATTAATAAATCTATTCCAAATATTTTAAGAGCGGTTGTTGTTGTCCCAAATAGACCAATTTCAACACAATTATCACGTAAATCTTTACCTTATAAATATTCAAAAGAAGATGTAATATTTAATATTTCTCACTCTTCATTATTAACAGCTGCTTTTATGAGTGAAGATTGGAAGATGTTAAGAACTGCATCTAATGATAAAATACATCAAAAATATAGAATGAAACAAATGCCAGAATTATTTGATGTACAAAAAACTTCATTAAAAGCAGGATCTTTAATGAGTACTCTTTCAGGTTCAGGTTCTACACTGTTTTCTATATGTTTTGCAGAAGATGCAAAGAAAATAGAAAAAGCACTTAAAAGTAAATTTCCACATTTCAAAGTGTTCATAAGTGACTTCGATAATAGTGGTGTACGTGTTGAAATTTAAGTTTGTTTTGATATTAAGTATATTTTAGGTACAATCATTGGCTAATTTAAAGATAACACTTCGAACATGTATTGTTTGTAGGAAAAAAATAGAACAAAAAGAACTTTTTAGATTAAAATGTGAAGATAAAAAACTTGTACCCTATAACAATTATGGTAGAAGTTTTTATATCTGTAGGGATTGTATTAATTTATTACAATCAGATATTAATCAGAAAGCCTATAAAAAAATAGAAAAATCACTTTTTAGAGAGTGTAAAAATAAAGATAAGTATGTTGAACAACTTAAGGAGATGCTAACAGATGTCAGATAAAGTAAAAGTTTATGAAATTGCAGAAGAGGCAGGAGCAAGTAGTGCTGAAGTAATCACAAAAGCTAAAGATTTAAAAATAGAACTTAAATCACCTCAAAGCGCAGTGTCATATGAAGATGCTGAAGAAATTACAAAATATATAATGACTGGAAAAAGTTCTAAGATTGAAAAGAAAGAACCGGTAAAAGTTAAGAAAGTTGTAGTTGAAAAAGTAGAAGAGAAGTCTGTAGAATCTACAGAGAAAAAAGTAGAAGAGAAGGAAACTAAGGAAAAAATAGAAAAGAAAACTACTGTAAAAAAAGTTGAAATTTCTAAACCAAAATCTTTAGATGATACAACATCTCCAAAAGCAAACATCGAAGAAGTTAAAAATGCGCCTGAAGTAAAAGAAGTTGAAGAAGCTAAAAAAACTGAAGATATTGACCCTGAAGTTCCAAAAATTAAAAAGATCATTCCTAAAAGAAGAGGTCTTAAAATTGTTAAGAAGAAAAAGCCAAAAGAAGTAGAAACTCCAAAAGTTGAATTTAATACTCCAATATCAGGTACTCCTAAAAAGCAAATGAAATCTCTTAGTGAAATTTTAGGAAATAATAATGAAGACAAAAGAGATCTTGCAGATAATAAAGCTAAACCTAAAAAAGAAAAAAAGAAAACTAACGTAAGAGCTCAAGATCATGGAAGAAGACTTGATGTCCATAGAAAAACTCCAGATGAATTCTCAAATAGTACAGATTCAATATTAGGTGAAGAAGTATTTTTACTTGACTTAGGATTAGCAGATAAATCAAAATTACTTGAAGAAACAAAACCTCAAAAACAAAACAAACAATCTAGATCTTCTAGACCAGCAGCTTTTGGAAATAGACCACAAGGTTTAAAAAGAGGTAAGAGAAAGAAAAGATTTAAAAGAGAAGAAGAAGCAATTGATATAACTGAAGTTACTATTCCTGAAGAGTGTAGAGTTTATGAGTTTGCTGAAGCTTGTGGAAAAACTGCATCAGATGTAATTTCTGTATTATTTGGTTTAGGAATGCTTGTTACTAAAAATGATTTCTTAAAACAAGACGAATTAGAAATTCTTGGTGAAGAGTTTGATATTGAAGTAACTGTTAAAGATGCTTTAGAAGATGTTAATTATGTTGAAGAGTATGCTGATGAAGAAGTTGATGAAACTAATTTTGTGACACGTCCTCCAGTTGTTACAATCATGGGTCACGTTGATCATGGTAAAACTTCATTATTAGACAAAATTAGATCTGCAAAAGTAGCTTCTGGTGAAGCTGGTGGAATTACTCAACATATTTCTGCATATACAGTAGATCAAAATGGTCAAAAAATTACATTTGTAGATACTCCTGGACATGCAGCTTTCTCAGCAATGAGATCAAGAGGTGCAGGTGTTACTGATATTATTATTATTGTTGTTGCAGCAGATGATGGTGTTAAACCTCAAACTGAAGAAGTGATTTCACATGCAAAAGCATCTGGATGTCCTATTATAGTTGCAGTTAATAAAATTGATAAAGAATCAGCAAACATGGATATGGTTAAAGCTCAAATGGCAGAGAGAGAAATGACTCCTGTTGATTGGGGTGGAGATGTTGAATTTATTGGAGTATCTGCATTAAATGGTACTGGTATTGATGATTTATTAGAAAATATTCTAATTCAATCTGAAATGTTAGAGCTTAAAGCTGATCCTACTGCAAAAGTAAAAGGTGCAGTTGTTGAATCATTACTTGAAAAAGGTAGAGGTCCAGTTGCTACTATTATTGTTCAAAATGGAACATTAAGAGTTGGTGATAATATTGTTTGTGATACTACTTACGGTAGAGTAAAAGCTATTACTAATGATCAAGGTAAGCCAGTTAAAGAACTTGGTCTTTCTGAAACAGGTAATGTTTTAGGTTTAAATGAAGTTCCTGTTTCTGGTGCTGTTATGGTTGCTCAAGATTCTGAAAAAGAAGCTAGAGATATCGCAACAACTAGAGCTGAGCATGCACGTGCTAAAGAATTATCAAAATCTACTAAAGTTACTTTAGAAGAGATGAGTGGATTAATTGCAGAAGGTAAAATTAAACAACTTCCAGTAATTATTAAAACTGATGTTGGTGGTTCACTTGAAGCTATTAAAGGTTCATTAGAAAAAATTGCTAATGAAGAAGTAAAAGTTAAAGTTATTCATGCTGCAGTTGGTGGTATTAGTGAATCTGATTTAGTTCTTGCTGGTGCATCAGAAGGTTGTATTATCTTAGGATTTAATGTAAGACCTACAGGTTCTGTTAAATCTAAAGCTAAAGCTGATGGTGTTACTATTAATACGTATACTATTATTTATGATTTACTTGATGATGTTAAAGATGCTTTATCTGGTATGATGAGTGCTGTAATTAGAGAAGAGAATACTGGTCAAGCTGAAGTTAGAGATGTATTTGTTGTTCCAAAAATTGGAACAGTTGCTGGATGTTTAGTAACAGATGGTAAAGTTATTAGAGGTGGTCATGCAAGAATCATTAGAGATGGGGTTATTACTTATACTGGTAAAATTTCATCATTAAAAAGATTTAAAGATGATGCTAAAGAAGTTGCTAACGGTTATGAATGTGGTATTATGTTTGATAAATTTAATGATATTAAAGTTGGAGATTTCATTGAAACATTTATTCAGATTGAAGAAAAAGTTTCAATTGACGATTAATTATGAAAAGTGTTAATTTACAAAGAACAGAATCTTTATTAATGGAGTTAATTCCTGAAGCATTATCTGATTTATCAGATGCTAGGATTAACTCACTAGCAATTACAGGTGTTAATTGTAAAAATGGTAAATACGATGCCTTAGTATATTTTGATGGTTCTGATCTTGAAAAAAAAGAGATTACTCAAATAGTATCATTATTAAACAAAGCAAATGGAAGACTAAAGTCACATATACTTGCAAGTACTGGTTGGTATAAATGTCCTGACTTTAAATTTCTTAATGATACTTCTTTAGAGAAATCAAGAAATATTGAAGCATTATTTGCTCAAATTAATAAAAATAAAAGTGAAGACTAATGAATTTAGAAGAATCAATTAAATTAACTATTGAAAGTTTAGGTGTAGAATTATATGATATTACTACAGCTAGGGAACATAGTGACACTATTTATAGAGTTAGTATAACTCATAAAGATGGTATAAATTTAGATAAATGTGCTGAAGTTTCTCGAATGATTTCACCAATATTAGATCTTGATGAACCTCTTGGTGGAAATTATAAATTAGAAGTAAGTTCTCCTGGAATTGAAAGAAAATTAAAATCTACTAATCATTTTATAGCTTCAGTTGGCGAGAATGTAAAAGTAAAAGATATAGCTACAGATGTTTACAAAGGTAAACTTCTTAGTGCAGATAAAGAAAAAATAACAATAGAAACAGAATTTGGAAAAGAGACAATAGAATATGGTTCTATTTTATCTGCTTCAACATATTTTGAATGGTAATAAAGTTTTACTTTATTATCCATTAACTCCTAATTAACTACTCTTTAAATATACTAAAAATCTAAATCACATATTATTTACGAAAGATTATATTATGAAAATAAATGACGAATTCTTTATGAAACTTGCTATTGATGAAGCTTGGAAATATCAACTTTTAACTTATCCAAATCCTGCAGTTGGATGTGTAATTGTAAAAGGTGAAAGTGAAATATTAGCTATTGAAGCTCATAAAGAAGCTGGTATGCCACATGCTGAAGTTAATGCACTTAAAGTAGCTTTTCTAAAATACCATCCAAATGATTTATTGAAAACAAAAAAAACTTCAAATGAAATACATCAGTATTTAATCAATAATCATAAGAATTTTTTTAATGATTGTAAAGTTTATGTAACACTTGAACCTTGTAATCATATTGGAAAAACACCAGCTTGTGCAAATTTACTAAAAGCTATAAAACCTAAGAAAGTAATAATTGCGCATGAAGATATAAATAAAGAGGCATCTGGTGGTTATGAGAGCTTAAAAGAAGCTAATATAGATATTAATATAGGTTGTATGAAGAAAGAGGCTTATGACCTTTTATATCCATTTATTAAATGGAATAGTAGTAGTTTTATTTTTTACAAAATGGCACAAACATTAAATGGTTCAGTAGATGGACAAATATCTGAAAATAGAGCAAAAGCATATGTTCATGCATTAAGGGATAAAAGTGATTTGATGCTAATTGGAGGTAATACTGTTAGAATTGATAAGCCTACTTTAGATGCAAGATATATTGCAGGGCGAGCTCCGAATATTATGATTTACTCTAAGAATAAAATCTTTGATAAAAAAATTCCTCTTTTTTCTGTACCTAATAGAGATGTAATTATAAGTGATGATTTATTTAAACTACTTGATTATAAACTTATTATGGTTGAGGGTACGTATACACTACTTGATGTATTAAAAGAAAAACTTGATTTTATAATTTTACTAATAAATCCAAAAATTAGAAAAGGCTTGAATGCATTAAATGAAATTGATTTAGATTTTGAAATCATACATGAAAACTATATAGGAAATGAGAAGATAGTTTTTTTAAAGAGAAAGAATTAAACATAAAAAAACCTATATCAAAATGATATAGGTTTTTTTAATGAAAAAAAGTAAATTAGTTTTAATTATTTTACTTTTTCTACGTACTCACCTGTTTTTGTGTCACATTTAATAATGTCACCTTCAATTAAGTGAAATGGTATTTGAACTACAGCACCACATTCTAATGTTGCCGGTTTTCTACCACCTTGTGAATCACCTTTAAAGTTTGGTGGAGTTTCTACAATTTTCATCTCCACCGTTGCAGGTGGTTCAACAGTGATCGCTTCACCTTTGAAAAACATCATATCAACATTCATCCCATCAATGATCCATTTTTCAGTATCACCAACTTGTGCATAAGTTAAACCAATTTGATCATATGATTTAGTATCCATAAATTGTAACATTTCACCATCATCATATAAAAACTGCATAACTTTTTGTTCTAAATCTGGAGTTCCAAATTTATCACCTGCATGAAATGTTTTTTCAATAGTTTTTGCGTTTAAAAAGTTTTTGATCTTACATCTTACAAATGCAGCACCTTTACCAGGTTTAACATGTGCGTAATCTGTAATTTTATATGGAATACCATCCACTTCAATCTTCATACCTTTTTTTAAATCACTCATTCCTAAAGCCATAAGTTCTCCTTAAATTTCTGCATAAGAAACAGATATCGCTGCTTCTAAGTTTTCTAAATTTTTAACTGTATTACTATAGATTTTTTCATCTACAAGGATAACAGCTAAAGCACCATCTTTTCCTCTAGATAATCTAAAGTCAGCAATATTAATATTATCATCACCTAAAAGTTTACCAACTTCTCCAATCACACCAGGGATGTCATTGTTTCTCATGATAATCATTTTACCTTTAGGTTCAATATCAAATACAAAGTTATTAATTTCAACGATTCTTTGAACATTTTCATCAAATACAGTTCCTGAAATTGTGTTTACACCTTTTTCAGTTGTGATTTTAACAGTAACTTTATTACTATAACCACTTGTATTATGTGAGACTTCAGAAGAATCAATAGTTATACCTTTTTCTTCTGCCCAAAATTTAGAGTTAACATAATTAACTTCATCACCTGATGAAACTGTAAGTGCTCCTACTGTTGCAAAAGTATTTAATGAATCTAAATATTCAGAAATTTCACCTTGTGCACAAACTGAAATAGATCTGATTGCAGATTTATCAATTTGAGCAGAAAGGAAAGCCATTTTTTGAGTTAATTCAATATATGGTTTTACAAATGATGGAATTTTACTTTCATCAATTGGTAAATTTAAAGCATTAGGATAAGCAATTCCACGCGCTGATTCAATTGCATTTTCAGCAGCTTGAATAGCAATTTGCTTTTGTGATTCTTTTGTATTTGCACCTAAGTGGGCAGTTACGGTTACATTTGGTAAATCTAATAATGGATGATCAATTGCAGGTTCTTTGATGAATACATCAATCCCACCCATTGCAATTTTCCCAGATTTAAGGTTGTTATATAAAGCATCTTCATTATATAATCCACCTCTTGCACAGTTGATTAAAACTACACCATCTTTCATTTTTGCAATTTCTTCTTCACCAATCATATTAAGTGTTTCTTGATTTTTTGGAGTATGAATAGTGATAATGTCACAATCTAAAATATCTTGAAAATCAGATGTATAGCTAATACCTAAATCAGTTGCTTTTGTTGAAGGAATATAAGGGTCGTATGTTACTACGTCCATTTCAAATGATTTAGCTCTTAATGCAACTCTATGTCCAATGTTACCAAAACCGATAACACCAAGTTTCTTTCCATAAAGTTCGTTTCCATACCAATCTTCTCTTTTCCAGATTCGATCTTGTTTTAATTGGTTATGAGCATATGGGAATTTTCTCATACAAGATAACATATGTGCCATTGTTAATTCAACAGCTGCTATCGTATTTGCAGTAGGAACATTCATAGCAATGATTCCTCTTTTACTACAACCTTCCATATTTACATTATCATATCCAACACCAGCCCTAATAATAGCTTTTAAATTAACAGCTGCATTTAAAAACTTTTCATCAACATCTGTTGATGATCTAGTAATTGCTACATCTGCATCTTTAATTACATTTAAAAGTTCAGTTTTATCAATATCTGCTGCATATACATAATTTATATCTTCTGTACTTTGAAGGATGTTTAAACCATCTTCATGTATATGGTCACAAACTACGATTGTGTGTTTACTCATTTTAAATAAATCCTATATTATTTTATTTGGTCTTTTAATAAATCACCTAAAGTCATTGATGATGTATCGTTAACTGATTTAAGAACTTCTCTTTCTTGTTGTTGTTCTAATTTTTTAACTGATAATCTAACTCTATTTCTTTTTGTATCAATATTTACAACAACAGCTTCGATTTCATCACCAGCTTTTATTTCTTCTACTATTAATGGTTCAACATCTTCATTTCTGATTAAACCATCTAAGTTGTCTTCTAATTTAATGAAAACTCCAAAATCTTTTGCATCTTTAACAATTCCACTTACAATATCACCAATCTTGTGTGTATCTTGGAATTTTTTTGCAGGAGAATCAGCAATTTCTTTAACAGATAATGAAATATTTTCTTTTTCTCTATCAATTTTGATAATTTTAACTTCTACTTCATCACCTTTTTTGAATAATGCTTTACATTTAGCATTTGATTCCCAAGAAGATTCTTCATTATGTAATAAACCATCAACATCACCAATAGTAACAAATGCACCAAAGTCAGTTAATGTAGCAATTTTACCAGTAATTACTTCACCAACATTATGTTCTTTAGTGAATTTAGCAAAAGGTTTTTCTTGTAAGTTCTTTAAAGATACTCTTAATCTCTTAGCATCTACATTTAATTCAATAACTTCAACGTTAACTTCTTCACCTAAAGTTAATAATTCTTTTGGGTTTTTAACGTTTTTATTCCATGAAATTTCAGAAATATGTAATAAACCTTCAATATCATTTCCTAAGTCAACAAATGCACCATAAGATTCAAAATTAGAGATTGTAACAGTAATAGTATCACCAACATCCAATTCATCTTTAATTTCTTCCCAAGGATTAGAAAGTGCTGCTTTGATTGATAATGATAAGTGTTGTTTTGTTTTATCATAAGATAATACAACTACAGTAACTTCGTCACCTTCATCGTAATAATTTGCAGGATTTACAGGACCTTTGTAAGAAATTTCATTGTAGTTTACTAAACCATCAATTCCATCTAAATCTACAAACATTCCATAAGAAGTAATTTTTTTAATGATACCATTAACTGGTTCAGCTTTTTCTAAAATATCAGCAACTCTAGAATCTTTAATTGCTTTACCTTCTTCAATTAATTTCTTTCTAGAAACAATAATTGAATGTTGTGCTTCATTTACTTTTAAAACTTTTGCTTTTACTTTCTTTCCAACTGCACCAATAGCTTTTAAGTAAGATTGAGCCATAGGCATGAAGTACTCACAACCTTCTTCGTCTTCAATAATAAATCCACCTCTTTGCTTAACAGAAATGATTTTACCTTCAATTGTTACATTTTCAACATCTTCACCATGTTTTTTAACAAAAGCATCAAATTTTAGTTTTTGAAGAACTTTCTTATGTGAAATATTAGGTCTTTCCCCTCTACTTCCCATTAACATAATAGGGATTGTATCACCCTCTTTGAATGTTACTTCACCATTAATTGTAATTTCAGAAATATAAATCTGACCTTCAACTTTTTGACCAACATCAACTAAAACTCTATCACCAGAGATTTCAACAATTATACCATCAACTACAGAGTTATTCTCAGCATTCTCGAAAGACTCGTTAAGCATTTGCTCAAAATCAAAATCTTCGCCTAAATCAATATCATCGATACCCATTTTATTCCTTCATATTTACCGTTTTTATTTAATGCACGATTATACAAAAAAAATGCTTAATATATTTACTTGTAACTTTCTATGGTACTTACTACTTGTTGAATTATCCAATCAGGAGTTGATGCACCTGCGGTAATACCACATATTTTTTTATTTGAAAACCATTTGATATCTAGTTCACTTTCATTTTCTATTAGGTATGAATCATTACAGTTTTCTTTACAAATAGAATGAAGCTGTTTTGTATTAGAAGAATTTTTTCCACCAATTACAACCATTACATCTACTTCATCTGATAATTCTCTTGCCGCATCTTGATTTTCAAATGTTGCATCACAAATGGTATTAAATACCCGAACTTCTTTATTCTTTAAAATTAATGAATTTACAATTTCTAAATATTTTTCTTTTTTCTTAGTAGTTTGTGCAATTGTAGCAATTTTACTATGTTTAAAGTGTACATTTTCTAAATCAGCTGGTTCTAATACTATATGTACGTCTTCTTGATCTTGTCCATAAGATTGAACACCTTTAACTTCTGGATGATCTTCATCACCAAAAATTAAGATTGAATATTCTTCTTTAGACATTTTTTTTACTATTTGTTGTGGAGTTGTAACAAATGGACAAGTAGCATTTATTACTTTTGCATTTTGTGATTTTAAATTTTTTAAATCATTTTTAGGAATACCATGAGTTCTAATAATAATTGTATCATCATCTTTTACATCTTTTAATTCTTTGTAAAGACCAACATTATAGTCATTTTTTAATCTATTTATTTCATCTTGATTATGAATTAAAGGTCCCATAGTTGAAGCATTTTCATAAGATTCAGCTATTTTAATAGCTCGTTTAACACCAAAACAAAATCCATAATTTGAAGCTAATTTAACTTTCATTTCTATCCTTAAAAATTGTCCCAATTTTAAGGGACCTTATATTTAATAACTTCTTTTATCGATGGAAATAAATTCCATCTAAAGAAGCAAATCCTAAAGTGAACAAGGAGTTGTCCTTAATATAATGAGTCTAAAATCTCTTTAAAGTTTGGAAAAGAAGTATCAATACATTGAGTGTCTTCTATCTCCATATCACTGTTTAATCCAGCAACTGCAAAACTCATCGCAATTCTATGATCACCACATGAATTAATTGTTGCCTTATTTATTGTTCCACCACTTATTTCATAACCATCATCAAACTCAGTATAATTAACACCACAAAGTTTTAAGTTTTCAACAACGGCAGTTATTCTATCAGACTCTTTAACTCTTAATTCTTTAGCATTTGATACTCTTGATGTACCTTTTGCTAAACTCATTGCAATTGACAATGCTGGAAGTTCATCTATTAACCATGAAATATTTTCGTCAACATTAACTGCATTTAATTCATTATTTATTACTTCAATATCACCTATTGGTTCATAAACATTTTCTTTTTCTATAAAATTAACAGTTACACCCATTTTTTTTAAAACATGGTAAGCACCAATTCTAGTTGGATTTAAAGTAACATTTTTAATTAATACTCTTGCATCTTTTGTAATAGCAGCTGCAAGTGCAAAAAAGAAAGCAGAGGAAGGATCAGTAGGTACTGTGATATTCAGTGGTTTTAAAGTACCTTCTAATGGATGTATATTTATAAAACCATCAGAATCTGTGTGAACATTTGCACCCATACCTTTTAACATTCTTTCAGTATGGTCTCTTGTTAATTCATTTTCTTTATATTTTGAAATACCAGTAGCTCTTAAAGCTGCTAAAATCATAGCTGATTTTACTTGTGCAGAATCTACTGGAGAAGTATAAGTAAAAGGTTTTAATTCTTTTACTCCACGAATAAATAAAGGAGCTTTATTACCTTCTTCTCTTCCATCAATACTAGCCCCTATACTTCTTAGTGGTTTAGCAACTCTATTCATTGGTCTATTCATTAAATACTTATCACCAACTAAAGTAAATGCACCATCAACAGAAGCTAATAAGCCACAAAACAATCTCATTGCAGTTCCTGAGTTACCACAATCTAATATATCTCTTGGCTCACTTAATTTTGATGTTGGAGTGATTTCTACTGTTCCCCCATCTCTTTTTACTGTTGCGCCTAATTGTTCAACAATACTTAGAGTATTTAATGTATCTTCAGCCGTTAAATAATTCTTGATATAAGATGTTTTATCAGAAAAAAGTGAAAACATTGCACATCTATGAGATATCGATTTATCACTCGCAATTGAATCAATTTCAATATTGAATGCCTTGTCTAATTTCTTTATACTAAATTTTTCCACTTTTTTACCTTTTAATATTATTTAATAGTTTTTATCTTAATCCTATAGATAATTTCGTATCTAAGGCTTCTAATATATTATTCATTGAAGCTGTAATATCTTCTTCTTCCATAGTTTTCTTATCATTTTGTAAAACAAATCTAATAGTAAGACTTTCACTCTCACCTAAGCTCTCATCACTATAAAGATCAATTAGATTGTATTGTTTAATATTTGAATCATTAAGAGAATTAATCACATCTTTTATTTTTTTATATTCTAAAGTTTTTGGTGTAATAATACTTAAATCTTTTTTTGATGCTTGAAATTTTGAATAAGATGTTGTTTTTACTAAATCATTTTTAATTGCTTCAAAATTAATTTCAGCTACAAATGTATCTGATAAACTATAATCTTCACAAACACTTGGATGTACTTTAGAAATATAACCTATGATGTTCCCATCAATAATTACATTTGCATTTTGATATGGATGTATAAAATCATTATCTATATTAATCATTGGTTCTAAATCAAATTTACCAATAGTATTTAAAATCTTTTTAGCAAATTTAAATAAATCAATATTTACAGGTTTTCCAGAGTTAGTAACATCTTCTTGCTCGCAAGCTCCTGTTTGAATAAATGAAATTTTTCTTGATTCATTTCTATTTTCATCAAAAATTGTTCCAATTTCAAAGAATGAAGTTGCTTTTGCACCAATTTTATAATTATTTGCACAGGCTTCAATTAAATTTAAAACTATAGTTGTTCTAAATGTGTTTAATTCTTTTGCAATAGGATTTAGTATTTCTAATTCTTCTTTAACTACAGGAAATGAATATTTTTTTAAACTTTCTCTTGATGCAAATACATATGTTAATGTTTCATCAAAACCATTTTCACAAGCTTTAGCTCTCAATTTATTCTTTTTAATTAAATCATAAGTAGTATGATTAATTCTATTTACTTCATCAATTGCCATAGGTTTTGCTTGAATATTATCAATACCAATGATTCTTACAATTTCTTCTGTAACATCAGCAATATTTTTTATATCATGTCTAAAGAATGGAATTTTTACATTTAAAATATCATTTAATACATCTTTAACTTCAAATCCTAGTGAACTTAAAATTCTTTCAACTTCTAATTCTGGAATATCTTGACCAATGATTGCATTAACTTTTTCAATTGCTACATCAAGTGTAATTTTTTCACTATCTTCTACAAATGATTTTCTTCCTCTACAAACTTTTGCTCCAAGTGTTGAAAGAAAAGTAGTTAAATAATCAATACCATAAAAGATATCTGGCTCTGATCCTCTAGAAGTTCTGTAATAAATTTCTCCTGTAGTGGCTTTTGTTTCAAATACTTGCATAGAAAGTTTTTCTGGGTTAAGATAAGATGCTTCAATAATAAAAGTTGTATCGCTGTTATCTATCTTTTTATGATCAATACAAATAGTGCTTAATTCTTCTTTTCCATAAATAGTATCAAAACCATTTTCATCTTTTTTAATTTCTAATAGGCTTAAATTATTTTCATCTTTAGCTTTATTTTTTTCGTATGCATTTAAAATTACACCTGTACAATGTGTAGCATAAGTCAATGTATTTTTAATATCATTGTTTTCTTCGTACTTTCCAATTATTCCAGTTCTTAATTTTGTCATAAGGTTTAATTTAAAATCTTTTAAATCAACAGCTTTAAAAGTTAAGGATGCATCAATATTATTTGCTTTAATATCAAGAATCTGACCAATACCTTGTTCCTTGTGAACAACTTTTTTTTCAAAAGTATTTAGTGGAATATTATAATAAGCACTTAATTCTCTTGCTACTCCATTAATACTTAAACAATCACCTCTGTTAGCAGTTAATTCAATTTCAATAATATCATCATTTAAAAGTTTATAATTAAGTAATTCTTTTCCTATTATTAATTCACCAATAGAATCATCTAATTCTAAAATACCATCGTTTAATTTTGCAAGTCCTAGTTCAGTTGATGAACAAATCATTCCATTTGATTCAACACCTCTAAGTTTTGCCTTTTTTATTTTAAAATCTGCAGATAATTCACATCCTACAGTTGCTACTGGCACAAATTGTCCTGCATCAACATTTTTTGCTCCACAAACAATTTGAACCGTTTCCGTCCCAATATCTACTTGACAAATATTTAATTTATCAGCATCAGGATGTTTAACTTTTTCTAAAACTTTTCCTACTACAATATTTGCTGCAATAGAAACTTGTTCTAAACTATCCACTTCTAATCCAATAGAGTTTAATGTTTTACAAATATCATCACTAGATATATCTTTTATGTCAATAAATTCTTCTATCCATGTTCTTGTAATAATCATTTAAATTGTCCTAATAGTCTTGTATCACTTTCAAATAGTGATCTTAAATCTCCAATATTATGGATAAGCATTGCAAATCTTTCTACACCTAAACCAAATGCATATCCAGATTTATTCTCATATCCAACTGCTTTAAATACGTTTTGGTCAACTACTCCACAACCTAATACTTCAAGCCATCCTGTATGTGAACAAACTCTACATCCTTCACCTTTACAAAATACACATGAAATATCTACTTCAGCTGATGGTTCTGTGAAAGGGAAAAATGATGGTCTAAATCTAACTTCAACATCACCAAACATATGTTGTAAGAATTCAACTAATACATGCTTTAAATTTGCAAATGAAATTTTATCTGCATCATCTACAACTAATGCTTCAATCTGATGAAACATAGGAGTATGTGTAATATCAAAATCTCTTCTAAATACTGTTCCTGGTGCTATCATTCTAATAGGAGTATCTTGTTTTAGCATTGTTCTAATTTGAACAGGAGATGTATGTGTTCTTAGAAGTGTGTAATCTTTATTATAAAAAGTATCTTGCATATCACGTGCAGGGTGATATTTTGGTAAGTTTAAAGCTTCAAAGTTATGAAAATCATCTTCCACTAAAGGACCTTCTTCAACTGCAAAATTTAAATTCTGAAAATAAGTTACTATTCTATCCATAGTTTCAACAACGGGATGTGTAGCTCCACTAGACAATTCATTATTAAATTTTGTAACATCAATTTTTTCATTTTCTAGTTTTTTGTTTAATGCAAGTTTGTCTAATATAACTTTTCTATCCTCAATTGCACTTGTAACTTTTACTTTTTGTTCATTCAAATTTTGAGCAAATGCTTTTTTCTCTTCATTTGGAATACTTTTCATTTTTGCAAACTCTAAAGTTAAAATACCTTTTTTACCTAATGTGTCAATTCTAAGGTTTTCTAACTCTTCAAGAGAGGCTGCAATGTTTATTTTTTCAATCAACTCTGTCACTTACATCTCCTATTTTTTTAAGAACAATTATATAATCATTTTATTTGTTCTATTTCTATATTCTTGCGATTATACTTAAAGATTTATTAGAGTTTGGTTATAATAATTTACGATTCAAATTCAAGGAAAAACAATGTGCATATTTTGTAAAATAGTTAAGGGTGAAATACCAAATCAAACTGTATTAGAAGATGAAAACTTTCTGGCATTTAACGACATAAACCCTTCAAAAAAAATCCATGTTTTAATTATTCCAAAAGAACATTATGATTCATTTGATGTTATTCCACCTAAAGTTATGGGAAATATGACAGATTTTATTCATAAAGTGGCTTTAAAACTAGATATTAGAAAAGATGGATATAGATTAATTACAAATATTGGTGATGATGGAGGACAAGAAGTTCATCATTTACATTTTCATTTATTAGGTGGAGAACCAGTAGGGCGATTAGTTAGATAGTAAACTTGTAGTTCTTATAAACTACAAGTTTAAGGTTTTACTTAGCTTCTTCGAAAGAACCTAAAGCCATAATTTTTTCATATTTCTTTTGATATCTTTGCGCAGGTGTTAATTGTTTTAATTCATTAATAGTATTAATGAAATATCCACCTAAAGCTTTTATAGCTTCATCTTTTTGTCTATGGGCACCAATTAATGGTTCATTTATTATGTCATCTACTAAATTTAACTCTTTTAAATTATCAGAAGTGATTCTTAATGCATTTGCTGCTGTTTCGACTTTTGTAGGGTCATTCCATAAAATTGCAGAACAACCTTCTGGTGAGATTACTGCATAAATTGAGTATCTCATCATTGCTAATTTATCTGCAACTGAAATTGCTAAAGCTCCACCAGAACCACCTTCTCCAATTACAATTGATACTGTAGGAGTTGTTAAGTCAGCAAATTCATATAAGTTTCTAGCAATCGCTTCACTTTGATTTCTTTCTTCAGCACCAAGTCCTGGATAAGCACCTGGAGTGTCTACTAGCATAAGAATAGGAATCTGAAACTTTTCTGCCATTTTTGCAGCTCTTAAAGCTTTTCTATATCCTTCAGGATTTGGCATACCAAAGTTTCTATATAGCTTATCTTTAGTTCCTCTTCCTTTTTGTTCGCCAATAACCATAACTTTTTGATCACCAATGTATCCTAAGAAACAAACTATAGCTTTATCATCAACATAGTGTCTATCACCATGGATTTCGTATGCATCAGTTAATAACCCGTTAATATAATCCATAGCATAAGGACGATCAGGATGTCTTGCTAATTGAAGTTTTTGATAATCACTTAAATTCTTAAAAGTTTTTTCAACTTCTTTTTCAAGTTTTTTTTCTAAGATTTCAACAGCATGTTCATCTGCTTTAGTTCTTGCAACTATGATATCTTCTTCTATTTTTTTAATCTTATCTTCAAATTCTAAGTAAGTTGCCAAGTTTTCCCCTTTTAGATTAAAAAAAAAGAGCTAGTAATTACTAACTCTTTTTAAATTTAATTATAGTTTATTTTATGCTTCAAATTTTTTAAAAATTACAGAACCATTAGTTCCACCAAAACCAAAGTTATTACTCATAACTGTAGTTAATTCTGCTTTTCTTGCAGTATTTGGAACATAATCTAATTTACATTCTGGATCTTGATTTTCAATATTAATTGTTGGAGGAATGATTCCTTCATTTAGTGATTTAATTGCGAAGATTGCTTCAATTGCACCAGCAGCTCCTAAACAATGTCCAATTTGACCTTTTGTTGAAGTTACTGGGGGACAATTTTCTAATCCATTAAATGCAGCTTCAATTGCTTTTGATTCATTAACATCACCTACAGGTGTTGAAGTACCATGTGAGTTAACATAATCAATTTTAACATCTTCTCCTAAATGAGCAGATGCCATTGCAAGTGCAGCATTCATAGATCTTAATGGACCGTCCATTACAGGAGCGGTAATATGATTAGCATCACCTGATTCTCCAAATCCAATAATTTCACAGTAAATTTTAGCTCCTCTATCAAGTGCTGAATCTAAAGTCTCAATTACAAGTGCTCCAGCACCTTCACCCATTACAAAACCATCTCTATTTGTATCAAATGGTCTTGATGCAGTTTTAGGAGAATCATTTCTAGTTGATAATGCTTTCATAGCAGCAAAGCCACCCATTCCAGCACCACATATAGCACTTTCGGCACCTACAACTAATATTCTATCCGCACCATTAATTGCAATGGTTTTTACTGCATCATTTATTGCATGTGTTGACGCAGCACAAGCAGTTACATGAGATAATGATGGACCTTTTAATCCATGTGCAATTGAAATAAATCCACTTAACATGTTTACTAAAGATGAAGG
>Ga0105357_10000259_pt1 | contig 27491 bp, 28 predicted proteins | sample GOMGulsemesocosm_4_FD_83660 | JGI IMG/M metagenome (GOLD analysis project Ga0105357, IMG submission 83660) | Methane-oxidizing microbial communities from mesocosms in the Gulf of Mexico - GOM15B Gulf of Mexico | ecosystem: Environmental > Aquatic > Marine > Cold seeps | place: USA: Gulf of...
GGTTCGAATCCTTCTACCCCATCCACTATTTAAACAATCCTAAATACAATTCAATTTAAAAATCAACTTATTTTATAATACATATTTAATGCTATTTTTTTTTGAAAGTCCCAAAAAAGTCCCGTTTTATTTGGGTCTTTAAATGGGTCTTTTTGCTATATTCCTTCTATTTTTTAAGTCACTTTATATTTATATTTTAATATTTTCTCTTAATAAAACCCTCTCTAATACGTAAAGTCCATGAGGTATAAACTTATTATTCTTAATAAAACTTTGAATCTCTTTTTGTTTTAATGGTATAGAAACAAAATGTGAACTTTCTAGAGCTTTATCTCTTGCTACTAAAGGTTTTATATCCTTTTCAAAATTTATTTCCATTTCTAGAACAGAAGAAAGCCCTATCTCAAAGTTATTAAATTCTAAAAAGAAATCATAAAAAGAGCCTCGTACGCTTAACGTATATAGCTTTTCTGTAATTCCTAGCTCTTCTAATAATCCTCTCTTAAAACACAACTCTAAATCTACTTTATCAAAAGGATCTTTATCAGTAATTGAAAGGCCCTCATTCATTGTAATATGATACATTGACTCTTTTGTATTAACTTTTTTTGACCTCTTACTTAAAGTAACTTCTTTTCCTTTGTCTCCTTCTGTAATTAAAACTGTATTTACTCCAAAAGATGTAAAGAAAGGTTTATATTTTAAAAAGTTTTGAGCATTAACATTAATAATTTCATGATTTTGATTTTTTAAATCATGATAAATTGATCTAAATACTCTATGCGTAAAATAGTCTGTTTCAAATAAATCAATTTCAACACCAGGTTTTTCCTGCTCCCCAAATCTTGTGAAACTTAAATTATATATACCAAATTTTTTTGAATTAAATAGCATTCCTTCTTCTGCTTCTATAAATTTGGAGCCAACAATTAACCTATGCTTTTCAATCAAACTTCTAAGGTTTTTGATTCCCGTAATATCTTCTAAATCTTTGAAACTGTCTGTTCTATCAAAAGATTTATCTTTATGAAAAATACTTTTTTGTTCATGAATAAACCCTTTTTTACTTTCTATGTGTAAAAGTTTTTCTTTATGAGTTGAATGTAAATCTATATATAAACTTTTTGATTTACCAAATAAGTTTACTGTTCTTACGAATATATTTTCATTTGAAAAATCAGGATCACCATTTGCTAAATCTATTACTTTAATATCTTCTTGTTTTTTCTTTAAAATAGATAATTCCCTCTTTAGTCGTTTTCTAGACCAGTTTTTTTTCAATTTTTTATACACCTGTTGTAAGAAATAAAGTAGTGCTGAACCTGCTAACAAAAATATAATTTCAGTTGGTGCATCTCCTAATAACTTATCTATAATTTTATTTAACAAAAACAACTCCTAATAATTTATGCAAAATTATATGATAAAAGTTTTTAATTATTACTAGAAAAGAGAGCTTAAATAATATAATTGAATATATTTCATTTAGAAGCTTAATGGATAGAGTTTTATTAGTTTTATTCTAATCCTTTGGAGAATGGTATCTTATCTTTGTGCACTTGTGCTTGATTTAATTTTAGAGAGGAATACGATAAAATGATTATAAGAAGTATGCTACTTATTTCTATTTTCTAGCATTCCTTTAATAATATTCAATTTATTATATAGACCTTGTTTATAGTCTCTATTATTTAACAATTTCTCAACTCTCAATTTACTTTGAGGGAAGACTAGATAAAACGTTAAATTTATGATACAATTTTAGGAATTACTAGATGCTGACACAAAATATTGAAGAGTCCCAAAATTATATTAATCTGTATGTATTTAAAAAAGTGATAGTATTCTCATTCTTGCAACTCAAAGCTCCTTAAAAAAGAGCACCTGTTCTTGCACTAAATCTGCTTCATCTTTTCTCAATAAAAGTTCTGACTTATTACAGTCAAATTCTTTACAAATTATTTGAATTAAATAAATATAATTCTGATGATCGGTTCATTAAGAAAATTAGGGGAAAGAGTATTAATATTTCTTTTTATATTATTTTATTACTTTTGCACTATAATGTTAAAAATATTTATAAGGCTATAACTCTATGAAGTCACCATACACTATTAAACTATACCCCTCTATAGTATATAAGGAATTAAAATGGCATATTGTTGTGATGTAGAAAGAAAGAAATTAACAAATAGAGTTGCTCAAATATCAGGTCAAATCAAATCAATTAAGAATAAATTAAAAGATGAGGATTATCATTTGGAAGAAGATCCATACGAAATAGTTAGACAACTAACTGCCGTTAAAGGTGCAGTTAATGGAATGATTACTTCTTATATAGAACATTTTGCTAAAGGACATTTTATTGATAAAATTCAAAAGGGTGATTTTGTACAAGCCCGAGCAGAAGTTGATAACTTCTTAGAAATCATTAAAGTATTTGGAAAATAATATGCATAGTTGTAAAATTGGATTAAATTCACATAAACCAAAGATAAAAGAACATTCTCCTCACCATCATCACGATCATAGAACACAAGATAAAAAAGTTTTAAAGATTGCATTAGCTATTACTTTTGTAACTATGATTGCAGAATTTGTTTTTGGTTTTTTATCAAATTCACTTGCTTTAATATCTGATGCAATTCATATGTTCACACATTCCTTTGCACTTATCATTTCTTTACTTGCAATAATTATTGCCAGTAAGCAAGCTCCTTTAGATAAAACATTTGGTTACTACAGAGTTGAAGTATTAGCTGCATTTGTAAATGGTCTTACAATAATTCTATCAATATTCTGGATACTTTATGAAGCAGTTGATAGATATTTTAATCCTTCGGTGATTGATTTAAAGACTGCTGGGATTGTTGCAGTTATTGGGTTAATTGTTAATATTGTAACTGGTGTAATATTGATGCAAGGAGATAGAGAAAATATAAATTTAAAATCTGCCTTTATTCATATGTTAAGTGATGCATTATCATCAGTTGCTATTATTATTGGATATGTAGTGATTTATTATACATCATGGTATTTTGTTGATATTTTATTAGCTTTATTAGTTGCTTTTGTAATTGGAAAATGGGCAGTCTCAGTTTTAAAACAATCAACAAATACTTTAATGGAAAGCTCACCTGTTTCAATTGAAGAGGTTAAACACTATATTGAAGAAAAACTTCTAATGTATTGGATATTCATGATATTCATATTTGGGAGATTACCCAAGATATGCATAATATGACTGCACATATTTTGATTAATGAAAAAGATATTGTAAATTATGAACAAATTTTACATGATATAAATCATAGTTTAGAGGATAAATATCCCATAGTTCATACTACTTTACAATTTGAAATAACAAAAAAAAAGGGATAATATACTAACATTTGAATTCTTTAATAAGCTAAATAAGGAAAATAAAGTATTTCTGCAAAGTAACTCAAAATATATTGAATTACCAAAAGATTTTACTTTATTTTATCAAGGAGATATTTGTAAAGATATTTTACTTTTAGAAGAAGGTATTGTTAAACTTTAGTATATATTCTCTTTGTTTTCATTGAAATTTAATGCATTAACAATTCTTATTGAAGATATTAAATTTAAACGTTTAGATGAAAGAATATTGGACTTTCTAAAATCACACAAATCTCAAATTATTGGAATTACACATGAAGAATTAGCTAATGAATTAGGTACGTCAAGAGTAGTAATAAGTAGAGTTTTAAAAGATTTAGAAAATAAAAACTATATTAAATTACATCGTAAAAAAATTGAACTATTAAAGTAGTGTAACAAAGGTTACTGGAAAAATAAATTGTTTCATATAAACTTCTAATATAAAAACTGTAAATGGTAAAAGAAGAAGATTAAACTTCCTCTTTTATTAATATAGCTATTTTGTAATTGTAATTATAGGGTCACTTATTCCATCAGTATCTCCCACAACAGTACCATCAACTGTTGCAATACCATTTGACATCATAAGTGCAGCACATGCATGAGGTGCAGCCATTGAAGTACCTGAAATTGTCTTAGTTCCTCCACCTTTCCACAGTGATACAATATCGATACCTGGAGCTGCAAAGTCTATTGGTGGATTACCAAAATTTGAGAACCATGCAAAAGAGTCATTTTCGTCTATTGCAGATATAGTATATACATTTTCACTATTAACTCTTGCAGGAGAATAGTTATTTGCATTATCACTCTCATTTCCAGCAGCTAACACAAAATATGCACCTGTATCTTTCGCTGCTTGAGCAACAGCATCATCTAATATTTGACTAATATCACCACTTAAACTCATATTTACACAATCACCTGCTTTAGCATTTTTTGATACATGATCAATCCCTGCAATAACACCTGATGTTGAACCGTTACCTTTTCTATCTAAAACTCTAATAGGTACCACGATTGCTCCTTGAGCAACACCTATTGTTCCTATATTATTATCAATCGCAGCAATTGTTCCTGCAACATGTGTTCCATGTCCATTTTCATCATCCATTTTTCTAAAAACTGTAAAACCTCTAGTTGTATCTACATTTAAATCTGGATGATCTGTATCTATTCCACTATCAATTACCCATGCAGTTCTTCCTAATCCATTAACTGGACCACCAACTCTAGTTGTCCCATAAGAAATAACTTCAGTATCTTCAATAACTGGATCTACAGGATCAGTTGGCTTACCTTTACCACCTTTGGCTATTGCAGAAATAATAGAATCTACTTCCATTGATTTAATATTGGAATTACCTCTAAATACAATTTCAGCATTAGCACATGACATATTAATAGTAAAACCATTTAGGGCACTTGTATACACATGTTTCAAAGATGCACTTGCTCTAACTTCCATTGCTTTTACAAGACCTCTTACTTCTTTTTCATTTAGATTATCATTCAATTGAACGATACACCTATTTGCTGCATTAGATTCTGATGCAAAACTTGAGATTGCTAACGCTAAAACACTTGATAGTACGATTGCTTTTTTCATTAAGAAGACCTTTATATAGTAATTTAATATCATATTATATAATAAGTAATTAGCATAAACTTAAATAATTAATTTATGGGTAAATAATTAAAAAATAATTTAAAGATGTTACTTAATTATCTATGGAAATTAGTTTTGTTTAATCATTTAATTGTATTAGGTTTAGATAAGAAGAAAACTAAAAAGACCCAACTAAGACCAACCGCTTCTCGAAGCCATCTAGCTACAAGTAATTTAAACAATCTCATAAGCCGGAGGTCGAGGGTTCAAATCCCTTCCCAGCTCCATTAATTATAAAATATTACAAGCAAATGCACTATTTTTTTTGAAAGTCAAAAAAAAGTCCCACGAAAAGTGCACCTTGAAATGGGTCTTTTTATACAATCATAATTTTTCTATTTTTACGTAAATTAAAGTTTATAAATATTTAGAGGGTGTTTATTTAATAGTATAAGAAAGAGAGAGCTTTTCTTTCTTATTAATTTACCAATTTTTACCTTGACCTGGTATTCCTTGACCCATTCCCATACCTTTTTTCATATTGGAATTTCTTTTATTAACTCGTTGGTTAAATCTTATTTTTTGATGAATTTTAAGTTCTTTTTGCGTAATGATTCCATCAGTATTTGTATCTATGTCAGAAAATATTGGTGCATTTTTTGCATTTCTCATTAGTTTGCCATCTTGTTTATTTTGTGCCATTCTTTGAGCTTTTATTAGATCAAACTCTTTAACAGTTATTATTTTATTGTTATCTTTGTCATAAGTATTAAATGCTAATGGACCATTTACTGGTAAATTTTCTGCAACTAAAAAAGTTGTACCTAAAACGAATAAACCGGTTGTAATGATTTTTAAAGTTTTCATAATTTACTCCTTAGTTTTATTATTATAATTATATAACTTATTTATTAATCATTTTTTAATTGAATCTTAAAGGAGTTTTATAATTGATTAGATCCTAGAGAAAATAAATATTAAGAGTTCTTCTTTTTTTAGAAATTATCTTAGAAATTTTTTAACAGTTAAATATATTAATTTGCATTTAAATATAAAAAGTGATATACTTTTAATAACATAGATAATATGGAGGTGTTAATGACAAAGGTTATACATTTTTAGTATTGTTAAAAGACTAATTAAAAATAGTTTACTACAGAGTAAATAGTATAAATATATATCTTATTTATACCATATTGAATTAAGGGGAAAAGGTTTAAAATCTTTTCCCCTTTTTTATTATCAAAACTTTCATTATTTTTTCTATAAATAATCTTCAAATCTAATTAATAATTTTTTTAAATTACTAATTTAAAAGAATAAATTATTGACATCTTTTCTCCATATATATTCTTTAAAACTTATTAATAACTTCATATATTACTAATTATAGGCTATATATACATAATTTAAAAAAAAATAATGTAATTTCACGATTTTTTCATCTTAAGGTTTTACAATTAGATAGTTTAAAACAAGGATCATAAAATGATTATTAATAACAAAATGAAAAAGATAGGTCTTTCAGTACTTTGTGTACTTACTTTAGTAGGACATGAAGCAGTTGCTAAAAAAATGGATAGAGGTTCAAACTTTAGTTCTATGAATTCTAATGTAGATTCGCAAAGAGGAATGGGAGAAAGAAATAACTCAAGTGTAACTTCTTTAACAAGTGAACAAATTGATGATTTAGTATTTATGTATCAAGAAGAGAAAGTCGCAAGAGATGCTTATATTAACCTATATAAAAAATGGGGAGTAAGAGTATTTAATAATATCTCAAGATCTGAACAAAGTCATATGAATGCAGTTAAGGGATTACTTGTAAAATATGATATTCCAATTCCTATTTCAGATGAAAATATTGGTGGTTTTGTTCTACCTGAACTTCAATATTTATACGATACTTTAATGGAAAAAGGTCTTAAATCTAAAATTGATGCACTTGAGGTTGGTGTTATGATTGAAGAAGAAGATATTATGGATCTTCTTAAAAAAATAGAAGGTGCTCCTGCTGATATAGAAAGAGTATATGGAAACCTATTAAAGGGAAGTTACAATCATTTGGATGCATTTAATAGACAATTAAATAAATAAAGTAAGCTTTATAGCTTACTTTTATAAAAAGTTATTATATTAGTTTTATAAGTAATCTTGATATAATTATTATATGAAAATATTATACTTAGAAAATGATACTGATTTAGCAACAACAATCCAAGAATATTTGGAAAGTAAGGGTTTTGAAGTCGTTGTAGTATACGATGGTGAAGAGGCTTTAGTTAAATCTTATGAAGAAAACTTTGATATTTTTATCTTCGATGTAAAGGTACCAAAATTATCAGGCTTTGAACTTTTGAAAAATTTGCGCGAAGCAGATATTGATACCCCTACAATTTTTACTACTTCATTAAATAGTATTGAGGATTTATCCAAAGGATATAACTGTGGTGCAGATGACTATTTAAAAAAACCTTTTTCTTTAGAAGAACTATATTTAAGAATACAAGCTTTATTAAAAAGAGAGTATAAAAGTATAGATAATATTATTAAAATAGATGACAATATGTTTTTTGATACAAATGCACAGCAAGTAAAAATAAATGATGATATCTATGATTTAAATAATAAAGAAACAAAGCTTCTAAAACTTTTAATTAAAAATAGAAATCACTGTGTGTCTTTTGATATTATATTTGATACTGTATGGTCTTTTGAAAATATACATAGTGAACAAAGTTTAAGAACTTATATTAAAAATCTTAGAAAAATAGTTGGAAAAGAAAGAATTGTAAGTATAAAGAAACAAGGATACATGTTTGTATAGTGCTGAAAGAAAAACAATAATTAGTATTTTAGTTTTATACTTAACATCTACAATTATTATAATTTATCTTTTATCAAACAATTATTATGAACATGAAAAAGAAAAACTTCAATTAGAAGAAGAACGTATAGTTTTAGGTTATGCGAAAAAAATATATAATATTCTAGAAGACTTTCATAATAAATTACAAGGTAAATTGATTTACCCAAGATATGAAGAATTTAATTCTGCAATTTATGATATAGATAAAAATGAATTATATAGTACTTTAAAAGATAAAGAAATTAATTTTGATGATAGATTTTATTATAAAGGTGATTATTCTTATTTTATTTATGATGTAAAACCATATTATATGGGAACATCATATATTGTAATTGAATTAAAAAATCATATTATTCTTAAAAGTGTAGGTGAAAATGTTATTTTATTAACATTATTTATTATATTTATTGTAATTATAACTTCTCTATTTTTAGTTAAGTTAATATTAAAACCACTACGAAATAACTTGAAACTTCTTGATAAGTTTATAAAAGATACTACACATGAGTTAAACACACCAATATCAACAATAATTACAAATGTAGAATTATTAGAAAAAGATGGAATAGAAGAGAAGTGTATAAATAAAATAAAACGTATAAAAAATGCTTCTAAAACTATTTCTAATATATATGAAGATTTAGTTTTTGTAACTTTAAATCATAAGATATCTACAAAAAATGAAATTATAGACATAAGTGAAATACTAAAACAAAGAGTTGAGTATTTTAAAACACTTTTTGAATCTAAAAACTTAACTGTTTCCATTAAAAAAGAAAATAATAGTAGTCTCTTTATTGATAGAAATAAAATTGTAAGATTAGTAGATAATCTGATTTCTAATGCAATAAAATATACAAATAGATCAACTCATATTCAAATCAATATAGATAAAAATAGTTTCCAAATAATCGATAGCGGTAATGGAATGTCTAAAAAAGAGATATCAACAATATTTAATAGATATACAAGATTTGATGAAACTCAAGGTGGCTTTGGTCTTGGCTACAATATAATTTATGCTATTGTAAAAGAGTATAATCTAAAAATTAAAATTGACTCAAAAGTAAATGAGGGCACATGCATAAATATATATTGGTAATCTTTTTCTTTGTATATACACTCTTAGGAAGTAATGAATTTGAAAAGAACTGTACTCTTTGTCATCTTCAAGATACTCAATTAAAAATGATAATGAGTAAATATACTTTAAAATTTAGTAGCCAAAGAATAATTGAAAATGCTATGTTTGATTATTTGAAAAGTCCATCTCGTGAAAATTCAGCAATGCATTTAGGATTTTTAAATAAATTTGGGATAAAAGAAAAAACAAATTTAAAAGATGAAGAGTTAAGAAAATCAATTCATCAATATAATAAAAAATATAGCTTCACAGAATTAATAGAGTAAAATATTATCTTAACTCATTGACATATATCAAAAATACAGAATAGAAAAATAGTATACTTTTTTAAAATCCCTAATGTAGCTTTACTGATAAAAAATAAAAATTTGTAGTAAAATGAATTACTTATTAAACGAGAGGATAAAATATGGCTGTACATATATACACCGAAGAAGAGATTGAAGATATTATTATTAAAATAAATCATTTTATTAACGAGCATTTATTAAATTATAATAGGGCTATAAAAAGAATAGTTTGTAAAGGGATAATTACAAAGGAAACAATAGATGATTATAGAACTTTTAAAAATTGTTCTTTTCATGAATATATTGATTTTCTTAAAAAGTTTGATAATAAAGATAACTATTCTGAAATAATTAAAATCCATCATTTATTTCATACCTTAATTAGTGAAGTTTTATCCAAGTATTCTACAAATAAAGCAATTAGTGAAAAGTTATTTAACAGTTTATATTATACTCATAGTACTTTAATCAATTTACTTAATGATATTATTGCTAAACTTGATTTTACAAAGAATCAATTAGATAAATTAACAGAAACATGGAATAGAGAAATTTTCATAAAATTTATAGAGAAAGAATATCTTCAGATGAAAAAGGGAGGAAAAGCTTTTTCTCTAGTATATTTTGATATAGATAATTTTAAAGAGTTTAATGATACTTATTCTCATAATACTGGAGATGAAGTTTTAAAAGAATTGATTAAAATTATAAAGAACTACTTGAGAGAGTATGATTCAATAGCAAGATGGGGAGGTGTAGAATTTTTAATATTATTACCAGATACTGAAATAAATGTAGCTTTACCTATAATTGAAAGAATTAAAAAAATTGTAGATAATAGAACTTTCTATTTTGATTTGAATGAAATTAAACTTAGTTGTTCTTTTGGTATATCTGAAGCTAATTTAGATAATACAATTGATGAGATTATTAATAATACAGATACCTTATTATATAAAGCAAAAAAATCTGGTAGAAATATGATTGCAATTTAGAATAATAATGATGTAACATTTTAGGATTAAAAAGACTTTTTTTGATATAAATATATAGGTATTTAGGGGATTATTTGATATTAAGCCTTTTTTTATTAAAAAAATAATAGTATTTATTAAAGAATAAAGGAAATATAGTGAGTTTTAATTCAAGGGATATTGTGATATTAATAGTTTCAAATATTAAAGAAGATAGAGATCGTCTTCATAATTTACTTTCCAAATATTTTAAAAATATTATAGAAGCAGAGAATGGAGAAATAGGATATGAAATATTTAAAGAAAACAAAAATATAGATATTATCATATCAGATATAAAAATGCCTAAAATTAATGGTATTGACTTATTAAAACTAATTAGAATGTCTAATTTATCTGTCCCTTTTATAATTACAACTAAAGAATTAGATTCAAAAACATTATTGAAAGCTATTGATAATAATGTAAGCTCTTTTTTAACAAAGCCTGTAAATTTATCTAATCTATTAGAAAAAATTGATATTTTATGTGAACAAAGAATTATAGAAAAAAAACTTGCTCTAAAACAAGAAGAAATAGAACATTATATTGAAGCTGTTGATAAAGTTTCTTTAATATTTAAAATGTATGAAAATGGTAAAATTACATACATGAATAATAGTATGAAGGAAGTTTCAAAATATACTGACGAAGATATAAAAGATTTGAATTTCAAGGATCTAATTCATCCTGATATTCCAAATAAATATTTAGAAGATACATGGGCTGAAATAAGGGATAATAAAATTATGGAGAGGAAATACTAAATTCTTATCAAAAGAAAAGGAAGTATTTTATTTAAATAATACAATTTTTAAAATTAATAATTTATCAGAAAGTGAATATATTACAATATCTTTTCTAAATACAAAAGAAAATTTAGAGAAAAGAGATTTTCATAAAAAAGTTTTATTAAATATAAAAGAGGCAAATAAAAAAGAATTTGAACTAAAAAAAATAATTAAAAATTTAAATAAAGAGATTGAGAATTATAAAACTTTTATTGAAAGTAATAGTTCTGGGAGTTTAACTACGCTTCAAAGTAAATTAGAAAGTAAAGAAAATCAAATAAAACTTTTAGAAACAGAAACTGCTAATTTTAATAAGAAGTATGAAAAAATGCTTAAAAATAAGAAAGAAGAAATTGAGCATCATATTAACAATACACAGAAGCATAAAATGGAAACAGATAAAGTAAAAGAAGAAGTGAAAAAGCAAAATGAAGAAGTTAACATTACACATAAAAAAATTAAAATATTATTAGATGATATTACAAGAAAAGATAAGATTATAAAAGATCTAAGATTTATTATTGATGATATGGAAAATAAATAAAGTTCCTTAATAATAATTAATATTAAATGCTATAGAGTTTGGTTATACTTAATTATTATATGATTAGATATTTCAAAGTGAAATAGCTTGAAAAGTTAAAACTTTGATTCTAAACATAGCTATATATGTTGATTTCTTAATAAAATAAGCTGCAATTCAACAAATATAAAAAAAGAGGATGATTAATGGCTAAAACAAATTACAATTATGAAAAACGTGCTAGGGAACTAGAAAAACAGAAGAAAAAAGAAGAAAAACGTAAGAAAAAAGAAGCTCTAAAAAATGAGAGTGCAAATACTACTGAAGATACATTTATTGATGAATAATTAGAATAGATAGTAAAATTAGGTGTCAGAACAATTGTTTCTTAATAAAGAAAAATTTGTACTCTGACACTAGATTTTAGAATTAATATTTACTTACCAGCTTTTTTTGCTTTTTTTTCTGCTCTTTTTTCTTTTAACGACTTAGTTGATGCTGTTTTAACTGATTTTTGAACGTCTTTACCTTTTGCCATAATGTCTCCTTTATCTCAATTTAACTATTAGTATAGCTTAAAATAATGTAAGTGTTATTAAATAAAAATATTTATAAAACTAATCTACTGTTATTTAAAATAATATCTTTATTAAAAAGGTAGTTTAATTTATATAAATTTAAAATGAGTTATAATTAATTATAATAAAGGATAAGTATGTTTAAAAAATTAATTTTATCACTAGTAATAGTATCAACATCGTTATTAGCTTTTAATTACGATTTAAAGCCTAAAAAAATCACAGATGATGTGTGGTGTTTTTTAGGAGATTTAAATGCACCAAATGAAAAGAATGGTGGTTTTATGTCAAATAGTTGTTATATAAAAACAAAAAATTCTTATGTATTAGTGGATAGTGGCTCAAACTATCTTTTTGCAGAACAAGCATATAAGATAATGAGTAAAATTGAAAAACTTCCCGTTAGTCATATCATCGTAACTCATGTTCATGATGATCATTGGCTAGGAAATAGTTTTTATAAAGAGAAATTTAATTCAAAAATACTTGGACCATCTCTTATAAATAAAGAACATTCAGTTGGCGAAAAAACAAGAATGATGAATATATTACCCAAAAATATTATGCTTAAAACAAAAGTAACAAAAATAGATGATGAAATTGTCGACCTTAGAACATTAATTATAGGTGAGAAAAAAATAGAAATCATACCTGTTGGTTTCAAAGCTCATACTTCTGATGATTTATTAGTTTTTTTACCAAAAGAAAAAGTTATGTTTACAGGTGATGTTGTAATGAATGGAAGAGTTACATCAAACAGGGATGGAAGTATAGTAGGTCAAATTAAAGCACTTGATAAAATTGATTCAATGAAGTGGAATCATTTAGTGGCAGGACATGGGTATGATACTTCACTAAATGCAACAAAAGAGATTAGAAAATATTTTACTCTATTAAAAGTTAGAATATTAAGTGCAATTGAAGATGAGGTTGATGCTGAAAATATATCAAAAATAGTAACTATTAATGAGTTTAAAAATTTACCTATGTTTAATATCTTTAATAGTAGAAATGTTTTTGATGCATTTGAAGAATTAGAGTTTTATGAAGAGGAATAAGTCATTTATAATAATTATTAATTACTTATATTTAGCTTATATCTAGTTAAGTAAAGTTATTTAGAACATATTTATCGTATAATAATTCTATATAAATAAAGATAGGACTTTTTATGAAGTATAAGTTTATATTTTTTATAATTATTTCACTTTTTGTTAATGTTTTTGCATCGAAAGTTAATCTAACAGAAGAAGAATCTAATTGGTTAGAATCCCATCCTATTATTACATTAGGTTCTGATGAACAATGGGCTCCTTATATTCTAAAAGATAAAAATGGGAAGATATCAGGTTATGACCAAGATATATTAAACTTAGTTAATAAGTATACTGGTTCTAACTTCAAAGTTGTTGCCGGCTCTTGGAAAGATATGATTCAGAGTGCGAAGAAAAATCAGATTGATGGTTTAAGTAATAGTGCTGTTCACAAAAGTAGGGCAGAATATTTTAATTTTTCAAAGATATATATTTCAACTAAAAGATTATTAATAATTGCAAATAATAATCCTAAAAATATTAACTCTTTTGATGATTTAAGAGGGAAAAGTATAGCTTATCAAGAAAAAAACTTATTTGATAAAAAGTTAGTTTCAAGATATAAAGATTCTGAATTAATTCCTTTAAAATCATTAGAAGAAATTTTAAAGAAATTGATAAAAGGTGAAGTTGATGCGGTTGTCGGTAGTCATGCATTAATTTATTTAGCTAATAAATTAAAACTACCTTATTTAAAAATCATTGATACTATTCCAAATAGCACTCTTAATTTAGTTTTTTCAATAAGAAAAAACTCTCCTCATGCTCTATCTATTTTAAATAAAGGTTTAGATTCAATCTCTGAATTTGAAAAAATATCATTACGAAATAAATGGTTTTTTAATAAATCTAAAGAATTGATTTCAATAAAAGATAAAAAAGAAGTATTACTTGCTTTAACAAATGAAGAATATAAATATTTAAAAGAGAAAAAAGAAATAAAGATATGTGTTTTACCTAACTGGCTTCCTTTTGAACAAATAGATAAAAATGGAAATCATAAAGGAATAGGTAATGACATTATGAAGTTGATTTCTAAACAAATAAATATTCCTATTACTTTATTACCTACTAAAAAATGGTCACAATCACTTCAGAATATTAAAGATAGAAAATGTGATGTTTTACCTGTTGCTATGGATATTGCTAATCGTAGATCAAGTATGAATTTTACACGTCCTTACACCTCAGAACCACTTGTAATTGCAACAAAGTTAAATCAACTTTTTATTAAAGATAGTAAAAGTATTGGAAATAAAAAAATAGGAATTGTAGAAAACTATGCCTTTATTGATATTTTAAGACAAAAAAATCCTGAAATCCAAATCATTACTGTTAAAAATGCAGAAGAAGGTCTTCGAAAGGTCAGAAGCGGTGAATTATTTGGTTATATAGACATTATGGCTGCAATTGGATATAACATTCAAAAATATGGAATGATTGATTTAAAGATTGCAGGAAAACTAGAGTTCGATATAAAACTTAGTATTGCTTCAAGAAATGATGAACCTTTATTAAATTCTATAATGCAAAAATCTGTTGATAGTATTACAACAGAACAGTTAAGAACAATAGTGAAAAGATGGGTGGAAATTAAAGTAGTGAAAAATATTGATTATTCAAAAGTTATATATTTATCTCTTTTTTTTACTATTATTTTATTACTAGTAATTTATAAAAATAGATCAATTAATATGATTAATAGGAAACTTACTTTAGCAAATAAAGAAATCTTTCAACAGCAAAATATGGTTAATAAATATGTCCTTATATTAACAACGGATCTTAAAGGTATTATTATTGATGCAAATGAAGCTTATTGTAAAGTTTTAGGTTTTAATAAAGAAGAATTGCTGGGAAAAACTCATAGTATTATGAAGCATGAAGATACATCAAACAAATTAATAATAGATATATGGACTACAATTATGTCTGATAAAACATGGGTTGGAGAAATTGCAAATTACACAAAAGAAAGAGAGACAAAATATTTTAATCTATATATAGAACCTTTATATCTTAACAATAAAAAAGTAGGATATCGTTCTATCTCAGAAGATATAACTGATAATAAAATACTAGAAGAACTTAATCAATATCAGACAAGTCTTCTTTCTTTATTTAATAAAGGTGATGCTGTTCTTTTTAAATGGAAAAATGATGATAATAAAAGTCTCGAATATGTATCTGAGAGTATTTACAAGTTAAGCGGATATAAAAATGATGAATTTACATCTGGAAATATAACTTATGATTCTTTAATAAATGAAAATGATTCAAAGAATATTTTCAAAGAAGCCAAAAAAGCAATTAAAAACAAATTAAATTATATAAAACATGAACCTTATAGAATATTAACAAAAGAAGGTAAAGAAAAATGGATTTTAGCTAATACTGTAACTTTAGTAGATGCAGAGGAAAATATTACTCACTACTTAGGATATATAACAGATATAACTGAGCATACTTTACAACACAGAATGCTTTTCCAACAATCAAGAACTTCAGCAGTTGGCGAAATGATAGGAAATATTGCACATCAATGGAGACAACCCTTATCTGTCATATCAACTGTTGCAACAGGATTAAAACTAAGTTTAGAGTTTGATGATACTTTTAATAAAAAAGAAATGTCAAGTACACTGGATAAAATAAATAAACATACTCAGTATTTATCTACTACTATTGATGATTTTAGAAGTTTTTTTAAAGGTGATTTAACATCAGTAAGAGATTGTAATTTAAAAGATACCTTAAGAAAAGTAAGGGAGCTTACTATTGATAGTTTTACTAATAACTTCATTGAGTATGAAGAAAAAATAGAAGATATTCATCATAAATATAATGAAAATATTTTAATACAAGCACTATTAAATATCTACAACAATTCAAAAGATGCATTGTTAGAAAAAAAGTATGATAGATGTTTTAATATCTGTATTATAGAAGATAACAAAGAAATAATTCTTAAATTTAAAGATAATGGTGGTGGAATAAAAGATGATGTTATAGGAAGAATTTTTGAACCATACTTTACTACTAAACATGAATCGATTGGTACAGGAATAGGATTATATATGACAAATCAAATTATTACAAAGCAAATTCATGGTTCAATATCAGTACAAAATACTGATTTTAGATATAAAGATACGGATTATAAAGGAGTTGAGTTTATAATTAAAATACCTTTAGGAGAAGATTATAATACTCTTAATTAATGATGAAGATAAAATACATATTAAATAAAAATAAAAAAGAAAAAGATGAAAGTAATATTTTAAACATAATTAGATTTGGGCCTATAGTCTTTTTATTATTGCTATCTATTTTAATAACACAAATAATTTTATATAAAAAGCATGAATATTTTAAAAAAGAAATAGAAATAATTGAAGATGTATATTTTAAGAATAATAAAATTCGTGTAAAAGAAGAAATACAAAGAGTTTATAATCAAATAAATCTTGAAAAAGAAAAATCAGAAAAATTATTAAAACAAAGAGTTAAAAGTAGAGTTTATGAAGCTCATAATATTGCAATGAATATATATAAAGAAGAATCGAAACCAGATCTAAATGGAAGGATTCATTCTAAAGAACATATATTTAAAACTATAAAGCATGCACTAGCTGGAATGATTTATAATAAAGGAAGAGGCTATATTTTTATTAGTGATAATAAAGGAACAAATCTTCTTCAACCAATGAATAAAAAGCTTGAAAATAAGAGTGTTTATGAATTGAAGGATAAAAAAATAAATAAATTTGTAGATAAAATGATTGATACAATTAATAAAAAAACAGAAGATTATGCTTTCTACCCATGGTTTAAGTTTGATGATTTAAGTAAAAAATATTCTAAAATGAGTTTTATTAAATATTTTGAACCATTAAATTTAATAATTGGAAGTGGTGAATATCTTGTAGATTTTGAGAATGAATTAAAAGAAAATTTATTAGAAAGAATTAAAAAAATCAAATTTAGTAATGATGGATATATCTTTGTTTATGCCTTAGATGGAACTTGTTTATCTCATTTTAGAAATGAGTTTATTGGAGTTAATAGACTAAATGTACGAGATAGAAAAGGAAATTATATAGTAAAAGATGTTTTAGATTTTGCTGAAAAAAACAAAAAAGGATTTATGTCCTATACTGCAATAATGAAACCTAATGATAAAATTAAAAGCAGAGAAAAAATTTCTTACATAAAACTATTTAGTGATTGGAAGTGGGTCCTTGGGACAGGATTTTATCTTGATAGTTTAGATGAACAAATTAGTAAAGAAAAAAAGTTACTTCAAAAATCAAATAATGAATCAATACAAGAAATTATTGCTATTAGTCTTTTTATCACTGTTTTAATATTAATATTTTCTTATTTAGTTTCAAGAATATTAGAAGAAAGGTTTTTCGAATATAAACTGAGTTTAGAGAAACAAAGAAATAAATTACTTCAGGCTCAAGAACTTGCACTTGTTGGAAATTGGCAATATAATATTAAAACAAAAGAGTCATATATATCTTTAATTGTATTAAAAATGTTTGGTATTACAGAAGTAGAAAATAACATCTTTAATAAATACTTAAAAAGAGTAATTCATCCAGATGATTTAGAACATACAATGACTTCCTTTAGAAATACTCTAGAAATAGGAGAAGAATATTCTTCAATTTATAGAATATATAGACCAAATGGAGAAATAAGATGGATTAATAGTAAAGGAAGTTTAAATAGAGAAAAAGATTATATAATTGGAGTATCTCAAGATATTACAGAAATTAAGAAATTAGAAGAAGAAAAACACCAAAAAGAAGAACTATTATATCAACAAAGTAAGATGGCTGCAATGGGAGAAATGATTGGAAATATTGCGCATCAATGGAGACAACCGTTATCTACAATTTCAACAGCATCAACAGGAGTCAAATTACAAAAAGAGATGAATTGTCTATCTGATAGTCAGTTGAATACTGCATTAGATGCTATTAACAATTCTGCCCAATATCTCTCTCAAACTATAGATGACTTTAGAGGCTTTTTAAATCCAAATAATTATCAAAATGAATTTAATATTTCAGATATTTTAAATAAGTCATTTAAATTAGTGGATGCTCAATTTACTGCAAAGAATATTGAAATAATAAAGAATATTAAGAGTTACGAATTGTTGACAATTGAAAATGAACTTATTCAAGTATTGATAAATATACTTAATAATGCAAGAGATATACTAATTACAAAAGAGAAACAAAGAAGATTAATTTTTATAAATGCGTATAAAGAAGATAATATTTCATATGTAGAAATAATTGATAATGCTGGTGGAATAAAAGATAATATAATAGATAGAGTATTTGAACCATATTTTACCACTAAACATCAATCTAATGGTACTGGAATTGGATTATATATGAGTCATGATATTATTAAAAATCATTTAAATGGGAGTCTAATTGTTTGTAATGAAGATTATATATATGAAGGTATTGAATATATAGGTGCTAAATTTACTATTAAAATTAGTAGTATATAATGGATTCTTGATTAAATATTAGAAGTTTCTCCCAGTAGGAACACAAACCCTAAAATTATATTTGTGATACTATCTTCTTAAATTTTCTCTTATTATATTTAATTTTTATTATCTTATATTGCTATTGAGTTTATCCTGTGATATAATTTTATTATGAAAAAAGATACTAAACATATACGAGCAGATATCGTAAATAAATCTCTTAACTACATTTATAAGTATATTGATACTCATATTACTTTGGATGAATTAGCAAAATTAAATAGTGTAAGTAAATACCATTTTCTTAGAATATTCAAAGAAGAAGTTGGTGAAAATTTATTTGAAAGAATTACTGCTATAAGATTACAAAAAGCGGCTAATTTACTTATTACAAATACGTACTCTACTATTAGTGAAATAAGTCAATTATGCGGATATTCTTCTCATACTTCATTTATCAAAGCTTTTAAGAAACGTTTTATTTATACTCCATCTTCGTGGAGAAAAGGTTCATATAAAAACTTTTCAAAGGATTTCTTAAACTTAGAAGATAATTTTTATAAAATATTTGAAGATATAAAACCGAGTATAAAAGTAGTTCCTAAAAGAACTTGTGTATATATAAGACATAAAGGATATGCGAAATCTAAACTAAGTGAAACATGGGAAAGATTACTCGCTTATGCGTATGAAAATGATATACTTGAGAATACACAAGTGGGCATTTATCATGATAATCCAGTAATAACTGATACTAAAGATTGTAATTATATTGCAGCAATTGAAGTAGATAATGATTTTAAACCAAGAAATTCTATAAGTAAGTTTGAGGTATTCGAATCTTTATGTGCAGTATTTTATTATGAAGGTGTTTATGGTGATATTGCAAAACTTATGACATACATATATCATTATTGGATGCCAAAAAGTGGATATGAAGCAAAAACTTTACCCGCTTTTGCTATATATCATCAAAATCATTATTTAGAAGGGAATAATAATTTTAATTTAGAATTTTATGTACCTATTCGAGTAGTTTAATCACTTGTAGTTACTGTTTATACTTCAAGTTTAACACCTAATTTTTTAAATTTGTATAGAATTTCGAATAGACATTAAATGGTCTTAATTTTCTAATTCAAAAGATTTATCTTACATTATGAAGATAAATATTAAAAATGAATCAAGTTGAAAATAATTTTTTGATATAATAGATAAATTTTAATAAGGTATTATATGAGCGATAGATTACATGAAATAATTGCAGAAATTAGTGTATTACATAAAGAATTAATTGAAAATAGAAAAATTGAAGATGCAAATGAGGTTTTTGATTATATTGAAGATTTAGATATGGATGTTAAAGATCATTATTTAAATTTATTATTACAATATTATTTTCAAAAAAATGATTTAAAGAATTTACAAGAGTTACTTTTAGTTGGTGCAAAATTTGATATGAGATTTTCAGATATTAAAAGTGCATTTTTAAGTATTAAAACTAGTGGCGAAAATGTTATTGAGTTTATGGAAGAATCAGTGGTTTTTTTAAAAGATACTGATTTAGAGGATAATTTAAATCAAATGTATTTATATTATATAGAAAATGAGTCATTACAAGTAGATTTAGAAGAAGCATTAGAACTAATTAAAAGAAATAGATATGTATGTGCTCATTGTTATAAAAATGAGGAAAAATGCTATTCAAAACTTTTTTTAAATGAAAACTTATTAGAGAGTTTAAAGCGAGATTTACCGTATTTATTATCTTAATAAATATTTTGGAATGAGTTATAGATTCTTTTATTTATAAATTAATGTTGATGAAATAGGAAATTAAAAAATATTTCCGATTTCATCATTTAAATAAGCATCAATCTTTTTTATAAATTCATCAAAACTCTTTGTTCCTTGTTTATTAAAAATAACAATTTCTTCTCCGAAATCATCTTGAATAAAATGTTCTTCTTTTAATATTTTTTTATATAATTCTTGTAATTCATCATCACTTTCTTGCTTATTGAATAAGAACCAATTAACAGTATCTTCCTCAATTCTTACTAATCCATAAGTCTTTCTCTCATCAATATAATCTTGTATTGTTCCATTTTCAAATTGTGCACCAACAACTAAATCATTTTCATTTAAAATCATTTCCATTTTATACCTTTTATTAAAAAGGAATTATAATCAAAGCTTGGTTATTTCTTGATTAGTTATTCATAACTTATTGCCTATATTTTATTAATGATTTGATACAATCTAAAAGAATTTACTTTAAGGTTAATATTATTAAAAAGTTTAGAAAAGTTCATATAGAAATTACAAATATATGTAACTTAAAATGTACATTTTGTCCTCCAAAAACAAAGCCAAATGGAATTATGTCTTTAAAAGATTTTGATGATATAAATATGCAGTTAAAACCTTTTACAAAAGAATTAGCTTATCATATTGTGGGTGATCCTTTGGTATTGTCAAATTTAAATGAATATTTAAATATTAGTTTAAAACATGATTTAAAGGTGAATATTACAACAACTGCTAGTAATATTTCTTCAAAAGATTATAATGCTTTAATGAACAAAACTATAAAACAAATAAACTTTTCAATAAATTCATATAATGCAAACTCTCATAAAAAATCTTTAGATGAGTATTTAAATCCTATTTTAGATTTTGTAAAATATGCGCAAGAAAATTTACATGAGTATTTTATAAACTTTAGAATATGGAATTTAGATGAAAGCAAAAGTGCAAGAGATTTTAATACTCAAGTATTCAAAAAAATAAATGATTGTTTTTATACAGATATTAATATTGATGATGTGTATGATCAAAGACCAAAAAACATAAGAATAGCTAAAAAGTTGTTTTTTAATTTTGATGAATATTTTAACTGGCCAAGTTTAAAAAATGACTTTGTCTCTGATAAAGGGTTTTGTTATGGATTGGATTCTCATTTTGGTATTTTAACATCAGGAGATGTAGTTCCATGTTGTTTAGATCAAAATGCATGTATCAATCTTGGAAATACAAATGATTCACAATTATCAGATATTTTAAATTCAAATAGAGTCAAAACTATACAAAATAGTTTTAAACAAGGGGAAGTAGTAGAAGAACTTTGCCAAAAGTGTGAATATAGAACTAGATTTGATAAAGAAGAAAAGGATTAAATTTGACTGAAACAGATATTTTCTCAAAGAGTATAAAAGATTTTTTAACACCTCAGATGTTGAAGCTTTCATTAATTCCTTTGATAGTAACAATGATTCTTTTATATATACTATTTTTTACTGCGGCTGATTTTGGAATCACATCATTACAAGAAATTGCACAAGCATCTCAAAATGGAGAAGAAATAGTTATTGATGAGAGTGCACCATTTTATTTTGTATGGACTACCTATTTAATAGTATTTTTATTTAAATACTCATTTACTTCATACATTGCGGGATTCTTGTTATATACAGTTGGAACAATTATTGTATTGAAAATATCTGTAATTTTAACAATTGTCGTAATTGGTTTTTTAACACCAGTTATTTTAAGTAAAATACATAAAAGGCACTATTCTCATTTAACACTACATGGACATGGAACACTGATATCTCCTTTATGGGTATTGTTAAAAAGTTCATTAATGATGATATTGTTATTTATCCTATTTATTCCATTATATTTTATTCCATTGTTAAATATAATTGCTTTCTCTTTACCTTTTTATTACTTTTTTCATAAGCTATTAAATTATGATGTTTCATCAACAATTTTAAGTGAAGAAGAGTTTGCAGTTATATATGAAAAAGAATCGAATAAAGTAAGACTTAGAACACTACTTCTATATTTTATTTCTATGATTCCTTTTATAACACTATTTACTGCAGTTTTTTATATTATATATTTAGGACATGGTTATTTTATAAAATTAGAAGAGATGTATAAATTAGATATTCCTGATTCTAAAATAGATGATGATATTGAAGAGAATGAGATAAAAGAATTAGAGGTGAAAACAAATAAGTAACCCTTAGATTCTTTACTTATTTAGTATTCATTCTTTGCTCTTAAAATAGCTTTTGCTGCATTTATCTTTCCATAAGCTCTTTGAGTATTAAAGGTACTATTTGTTCCATCTCCTACTAAATCTATATAAGATACTGTATCACTATTTATTTTATCTGCTGTTTCTATTAATATAGTTCTAATTTCATCAGGTGTTAAATCTGGATTAACGCCTAACATTAATGCAATTACACCTGATGTAATAGGTGTAGAAAAAGATGTTCCATGTATAAAAGAATAGTTTAGATTATCTATATCTAATCCATAGATTACTGCATATGTATCTACATTGGGAACAAAAGCACTTAATACTCCAATAATTCCACCACCTGGTGCTATGATATCCATTTGGCTTCCATAGTTTGAAAAAGATGATCTATCATTTGCTGAATTTGTTGAACCAACCCCAATAACTGTTTCAAGTTCAGAATCATCGATTTCAGAAGGATCATCTAAATCTACATTATCATTACCTGCAGCAAAGACTATGTTAATTCCCTCAGCTTTTAATTCAGTAATTTTAGCACTAACAGCAGCTGATGGACCACCTGGTGTCCCCCAGCTACAATTGATTACTTTAGCTCCCATTAACTTTGCATATTCAAATGCAGCTGTTGTTTTAGTATCACTTATTAATGATTGTTTTATTAAAATTATTTGAGCATCAGGGGCAGCTCCAATTAGACCTTTTGAGTTTGAAGCGGCAGCTACAAAATTTGTAACTGCAGTTCCATGGGAAGACTCATTATTAATTGGAGATACATCTTGATTTAAAATATTATTACAGTGGGCTGATATATCTGCGTTTGATGTTGTACCAGTGTAATTGTTAAAATTACACTGTGCAATAATATTTTCTTTAAAATCTTCATGATTAACATTAAAATTATCATCTATTATTGCGACTTTCACGGCTTGATCTATTAGTGGTCCAACTTTATATACCCCTGTTGATAAATCCCATGCGCCAATCATATTTATATGTGAATCAGGATCAATATTATAGTTTATACTAAAATCATTTCCTTTTTCTGAAAAATGCCATGCATATTGTGTATATGGTTCATTATCAAATAGAGTTGGGTCTGATGTATCTACAAAAGAAGTTTCTGTAGTATCAGAACTTCCTCCTCCACCACCACAAGCAGTTAGGAAAATAGTAAAAATAATTAATAAAAGATATTTAATCTTAATTTTACTAATCATCTGTAAACTCTTTCTTTAATAAAATTAGGATGTGCAACTTTAATTGAATCAAGTTCTTTTATTTTTTGAGAAAATTCAAAGATATCTTGATCTGAGTTTAATTTAATATGATAAAAATATTTAGAGATTTTGTAGAAATTTGTGATACCTAATATTACAAAATCATCTTCACAGTTTTTGTCTTTTTTACATTGGGCAATTATTTCATTTTTAAATTTTACTATTTTATCATCTCTTGTTTTATATTCTTTTATTTCTTTATCATCTGTACTTAAATTCTTAGTTTGTGTTTTTAATATTTCATCAACATAAACTTTTTTTCCAAATTCATAATAATATTTTTCTGCAAAAAGTAGATTTGTTAATAATAAAAAAAATAATTGATATTTCATAACTAGCCTTTATTCTCTTATTAGCCTATATCCTGTTTCTTGGATATTTTTTAAAGATTTTTCAGGTAGTTTTTTTCTAAAGTTTTTTATAAATAATCTCATTGCATTAGGTGTCATTACTGAATCTTCATCCCAAATAAGACTTTCCATCTCGTCATAAGTTATTATTCTATTTTTAGTTATTAATTGCTTTAAAAAAAGAGCTTCCTTCTTTGTTAAATCAAACTCTTCTTGATTATTATAAATTATTGATTTACTAAAATCAAATAGCCATTTTTCATTAAGATTGTAGATTTTATTTTCATCATGACTTTTTATGAAGGCTTCAAGTGCATCTATTAGTTTGTCCTGTGTAATTGGCTTTACTATATATTTGATTAGGTGTAATTCTGTAGCTTGTAGGATATAGTCTAAATCAGTATGAGCAGAAGTTATTATAATTCTAGTTTTTGAATCAGATTCTCTAACTCTTTTAATTAAATCAAGTCCATTTTCAGTACCCATTTGTATATCAGTAATTATTAAATCAGGTTTATTTTGTATATATTTTAAATATCCTTCACTTGCATTTCTTGCCGTATACGTTTCTTTAAAATAATGAGCTAATATTTCTTTTATATTTTCTCTTATACCATCTTCATCTTCTATATATAAGACTCTAAATGCATTAAGTTTGTTAATTAAAGTTTCTTGCATGTACTAAAAATCCTTGTTATAAAATTTATGTTATCATAACATAACTAAGGTTAACAAGGAAAAGCTTGAAGTTAATAACTGAGAAGAATTTATCAAAAATTATAATCTATATATTTATTATAATTATGTCATCAATGATTTTTATGATTACTTATTTTTATGTGAAAAATACATATGAAGACTTTGAAACTGAAATGAAATTTTTTAAAGAAGAGTATTATGAAATAAAGAAAAAAACACTAAAAAAAGAGGTAGATACCCTTCTTGATATTTTCAATTATAATATAACCAAATCAGATATAAATAATGAAGAACAAAAAAACGAAGCTATTCGATTACTTAATAATATACGATTTGAAAGAAATAAAAGTAATTATTTCTTTGTATATGAAATTAAGAATATACAAGGAGGAGATGATTTTGCAAAACTTCTTGTAAATCCTAATAGACCAGATATTGTTGGAAGTTTAATTTCAACAGAGTATAAAGATGATAATGGAATAAAATTTAGAGAAAAATTCTTAAAAGATATTAGAGAAAAAAAAGAATCATATACTCAATACACATATAAAAAACCAGGAACAAAAGAAGTAAAGAAAAAGTTATCGTATTTTAAATATTATGAAAACTGGAATTGGGTTTTAGCTGTTGGTTTATATACTGATGATGTAGAGAAAGAGATTTCTTTAAAAAGAGAACATATAGAATCTCGTATTAGAAAGCAAATAGGGCAAAATGTAGTTTTATTTATTATGTTTTTATCTCTAGCAATTTTAATATCAATTGTTGTTTCTCAAAAAATTGATGAAGTATTAAAAACATATGAGAATAAAGTAAAAGCAAAAACTCAAGAATTAGAAAACTTAAATACAACCTTGGAAAATAAAGTTAAAGAAGAGCTTGAAAAGAATAGAGAGAAAGAACAACTTTTAGTCCAAAAGTCAAAGTTTATTGCCCTTGGAGAAATGATATCCAATATTGCACATCAATGGAGACAACCTTTATCTGAGATATCATCAATTTTAATGTACATAAAATTTAAACATAGTATTAATAAACTTGATGATAAAACAATGCAAGTTAAAGCAGAAGAAGCTAATAAGGTTCTAGATTATATGTCTCATACAATCGATGATTTTAGGAATTTCTTTATGCCTAAAAAAGAAAAAGAAGAATTTTATTTATATAAAGTTCTTGATTCTGTAATGAGAATTGTTTCAAGTTCTTTAAAGAGTAATAAGATTAATGTTGAAATAAATATTGATAAAAATATTAAACTTACTACATATTTAAATGAATATGAACAAGTAATATTAAATATATTAAAAAATGCAAAAGATGCATTAATTGAGAAAAATATTAAAAATCCTAATATAAAAATAACTGCATATGAAGAATCTGAATATGTAGTATTATTTATTGAAGATAATGCAGGTGGTATTACTGTTGAACCTAAAGGAAAAATATATGAACCATATTTCACTACAAAAGATGGTAGTAATGGAACAGGAATTGGTTTATATATGTCGAAAATCATTATAGATAAGAATATGAAAGGTAAATTAAGAGTTAGAAATACAAGACATGGTGCAAAATTCGGCATACATGTACCTAAAAATAATTAAATATTTATATTGTAATTAAAATGAAATATTATTTGTATTTAATTATTTAAAAAGATTTAGAGATGAAATGGATTAAAGATAGACCAATTGCACATAGAGGATTACATAAAGGTTTTGAAGTACCTGAAAACTTTGTTAGTGCATTTAAATAGTAACTATGCTATAGAGATTGATGTATGATTTACAAAAGATGAAAAAGTAATTGTTTTTCATGATAAAAGTCTAATTAGAGTATGTTCAGATAGAAGAAAAATAAGAGATCAAAATTAAGAATCATTCAGATTTCACTTGATTATAAGTTATTAAATATATTAATACCTGTATTTTGTAGGAAATCAAATATACTTATAATTTCCTGGAGAGTTGATAGTAAAAAGAAAAGAAGAAAAGCAATTATATTTGTGGATAATATAATTTTTGAGAATATAAAGCCTAAAAAGATTTAGTCTTTTTTATTCTCATCTTTAAATCTTTTTTCTAGTTTAGAAGTAAAAAAAGCTAGCATAATTACTACTAAAGCGACTATTGTAAAGCCAATTAGTTCAGATTGAAAATCGTTCATCTAAAACGGTATCACTGCATCAATTATTTCACCAGTGCCAGAGATACTGTCTCCTACAACATCTGGTGTTACTGTATTTACAACAGCTCCTACAACTTTAAA
>Ga0105357_10000260_pt1 | contig 27374 bp, 22 predicted proteins | sample GOMGulsemesocosm_4_FD_83660 | JGI IMG/M metagenome (GOLD analysis project Ga0105357, IMG submission 83660) | Methane-oxidizing microbial communities from mesocosms in the Gulf of Mexico - GOM15B Gulf of Mexico | ecosystem: Environmental > Aquatic > Marine > Cold seeps | place: USA: Gulf of...
ATCGAATTTCCAAATGATTTGCTGCAAGAACTCGACCGTATGGAGTTTTTCGTATACGAAACACAAGAAACCATTAAGGCCAAGCATCGCCCGTTGGTTATTATAACATCCAACAATGAAAAAGAATTACCTGACGCCTTCTTGCGCCGTTGTTTCTTTCACTACATTACGTTCCCAGATCAAGAAACAATGCAAAAAATTGTCGATGTTCATCATCCAAATGCAAAACAAGAACTTGTTCGTGATGCAATCAACGTATTCTTTGGCGTTCGCGACACACCTGGCTTGAAAAAGAAACCATCCACGAGCGAGTTGCTAGATTGGCTCAAACTTCTAATGAATGAAGATTTGCCAGAGGAAGTCTTGAAATCCAAAGATCCGTCAAAGCTTATTCCACCATTACATGGCGCCCTGCTAAAGAACGAACAAGACGTCCATTTGTTCGAGAAATTGGCATTTTTATCTCGACGTGAGCAACGCTAACTGAGGTAAATCAACATGTTTGCGAAGTTCTTTTTCACACTAAAAGACGCGAAACTGCCAGTCACCATACGGGAATATCTAACTTTGATTGAAGCCATGAAGGCTGGCGTCATTGGATATTCCGTAAATGATTTTTATTACCTAGCCCGCACGACGCTGGTGAAGGATGAAAAAAATCTGGATAAATTTGATCAGGTCTTTGGTTATTGCTTTAACGGCATTGAGTTTATCGCTGACGACGAGAACGTTGAAATTCCCGACGAATGGCTCAAAAAGCTTGCTGAACTTTCATTAACCGATGAAGAAAAAGCGGAAATTGAAGCGCTCGGCGGCTGGGAAAAGCTCATGGAGACGCTGCAAGAGCGGCTGAAAGAGCAAGAAAAACGTCACCAAGGGGGCAATAAATGGATCGGTACAGCAGGTCGCTCTCCCTTCGGCGCGTATGGATATAACCCAGAAGGTGTCCGGATCGGACAAAAGGAAAGTCGTCATCGCAAAGCTGTAAAGGTTTGGGATAAACGCGAATATAAAAACCTTGATGATGATGTGGAACTTGGCACCCGGAACATTAAGGTTGCCATGAAACGCCTGCGTCAGTTTGCCCGTCAGGGTGCCGCTGACGAGCTGGATTTAGATGATACCATTAGATCCACTGCCCGCAATGCAGGTTTCCTTGATTTGAAGATGCGGCCAGAGCGGCACAACACAGTTAAAGTGCTTATCCTGTTTGATATTGGCGGCTCAATGGACGATCATATCCGGGCCTGCGAGGAGTTATTTTCGGCAGCGCGAACAGAGTTCAAACATCTAGAATTCTATTATTTTCATAACTTCTTGTATGAAAAATTGTGGAAAGATAATCGCCGCAGACATGCTGACTTCAAATCAACTTGGGATGTTCTGCATACTTATGCTGCTGACTATAAACTCATCTTTGTAGGTGACGCGACAATGTCACCCTATGAGATTGCGTATGCCGGTGGCAGCGTTGAGCATTGGAATGAAGAGCCGGGCCAAGCGTGGATGGAGCGAGTTCTTGATATTTATCACAAAGCGGTCTGGCTGAATCCAGTTCCTGAAAAATATTGGGACTACACACCATCAGTTCAAATGGTAAAACAATTAATGACTGATCGTATGTATCCATTGACCATAGGTGGTCTGGAAGACGCTATGAAAGAATTGAGCCGCTAGTCGGCTCAATCAATTTCATCAACGAATTTCACAGCTGCGGTTAAACGGGTCATGCGCGCAAGCACGAGCTTCTGGAGTAAAACACTCAAGAACAGATAATAAACCGGCATGTAAACGATGCCGTTTTCGCTTGTTTTCAGCAGATACACGAACCCGACGGATCCAATAGCTAACAAATACCAAAACCGGCCGCAGGCACCTGCACGGGTTGCATATTTTTCAAATTTTGCGCCGTGAACTTCGTATTTATACCAAAGGTCAAACGCCGCCGAGATACCAAAAATGGGCAGGGCAATGAACAAAACCGCTCCTGCTACAGCGTAAGTTCCCTGCCCGCTTTGAGTGAGGTCAGCCAATGCGGTGAATATTGTAAGAGACCCACTCAGCCCTAAAAAATCATCTGAAATTCCGATGGGTGTGGAAATTGCAAGACCAAGAAGAGCCGCAGAAAACAATGTCATTAAACCCAGATAGCGGTCAATTCCGCTTGCATATTTTGAGATCGTTTGCCTGTTCGCTCGGCCAATAACAATACGGTCAAAAAATTCATGCATTCCAAAGATCCCCTTAATTTGACTTATTTATACAGAAACATTGTTTAACTGACAGCCAAAAAGAAAGGCCGCACAAATTAAGTGAGGCCTTTCCAATTTTAATTCATCAATTTTCAGACGTCTTAAGGAGCAATGATATCTGCTCCGTCATCGTCATCAGGTTCTGCGTTTTTCCTTTCACTGGGACCCTGACTTCCCACATCTCCGTCAAACTCAGGGCCTGGAAAAGGATCGTCGCCATCATCTATTTCCAGCGCAGGTAACTCCACAGCCTCTTCCAAATCTGGCACGACTTGACTGTCTCTAAGTGTCTTCATCCATGTTTCAGGAGGCAAATAGGCCCTATCTTCATACCTGCCAATACGCAGGCCCTCGATAGGCCCTAAAACTCGAAACAGAAAACCACTTGTTCTTGGATTTTGGTGTGATCTCTTTTTAACGATTGTGAACGACTTTCTCCAATAATTGAACACTGTCAACGGGCTAGATGCAGGCGAAAGGATAATCAGGATTAAGTTTCGGCGCCACGCCGTGAAAAACCCATTGGCATCCAAATTGGGAAGACCTGGCATAATCGCCGCCAATCCGCCGTAATATCCGAGCGAGCTCAACATATACAAACCGTACATTTGAACAATATATGACGGATACCAGAGATTTTGTTTAAATCGTTTCCAAGTACCCGGTGTGCTCTGTTCAGCCCAGAAGCCTTTCCGAGCTGTATAGCTCCGATAACTTATAGATGCCTTGACGACCCACCTCTTCCACCACGGCATTGCAGCAAGCCTTTCTTGCTCCATGCGATCGTCATAACCTTCCTTTGGCTCTTTAGTCATCAAGTAATAAGGCAATAGAACGGTATTACCGCCAATACTGTAGACGAGGTATCGAGCCACTAACAATCCAAGGGTCGTAAGCGCTTCATTGGTAGAACTATCCTCACCGAGTATGGGATAGCCGCTAGCAAGTGACGCAAGGAGCTTAATGCCGGTAAAGGCTGTAATCTGAACACCAATTTTCCACAAAAGGCGCCTTGCTGCGAGACGCGCATAGTCAGCACTTTTTGCGCCTTTTGCCTTAATACCGTTCCAATGTTGGCTTTCATTGGCGGTATAGCCTTTCCCATAGGCAGAGAATGCAGTAACAGTCATGAAGTAGACGGCAAGGTCCACTCCAAATCCCGCTGTCGCCATGGTTCCGTCATTAAACTCATACGATGTTGGTGCCAACCATGCCAGTAATGCAGCACCAAAAACACTCTGAAGATAGCCGCCCATGCGGGTCAATCCCTGCATATAACCGCTCCGCGCCAATCTGTCGTAAGCTGAACGGTCCTCGTCAGTTGGTTCAGCGTGAGGACCTTCATCATCCACAGGTGGTTCGAATTCGCGGGTCTTTTTAAAAGTCCAATTCCAAAACGTTGGATAACGAAACCACGAAGAATTCTCGTCATCTTCGACAGGTTGGACTGCAGGCATAGCTGGTTCTGTGGGAACAGCCTGCACGCCCACGTTCCGGTGCATAGCAGCTAAGGGGAGCCCCATTATCATCCGTCCATCAGGATCAATGAAATTAACAGGATCATTCTCAGTATAAGCATACGGATCTTGGGTGCTCCGGGCAGGATCTGGACTTAGAAAGCGAGCCAGTTCTGGCGAGTAATAGCGCGCAACATCGTAATAAAGTTGGGTTTCTTCATCAAATTCCATACCGGCAAACTTGAACCGGAAGTTGTTGTTTCCAGCCGTTGAGTTCCCACCGGCCATATTGCCGTATGGACTGTAACCTACAGACGCACTTTGATTACCTTTCAAATCCGATACGGAAATGACACTACCGCGTATATCATGATGGAAATAGGTAACATGATCTATTTTTGGAGACCCATCCCCACCTTCAAGCGCCGCATGGACACTCGGCGCCATAGTCACCGTTGAAAAAACAATAGTTGTCAGAAGAAGTGCCGATCGTTTGAACAATCCAACTTTTATCAAAGGCGCGCGTGCGACTGCTCCTGTTTTTTCGCTCGTTATCATATGGAAAGCCCAAAGGCTGCTGAAAACCACAGCCAAAGAAAGCGACAAAATCGCAACGCCATTTTTAGCAACGATCGAGAGCGCCATTGTCAATTTATCGGAAAACTGTGAGAACAGACCCAATCCACTGGCAATCCAGGTATCAGCCATTGGCGGTAACGCAACTGCAGGGATTAATACAGATGCTAAAAAGTCATCATCTGAAACCAAATCCGTGAAGGCCGCAATCCTGCCCATATGGTCCCACACATAGCGCGTTTCCTGCATTGTTCCATCGCTATGAACTGTAAACTCATAGAATTCATTGATATAATAGGTAACAGAACCGCCTTCTTCGCGTTTTTCTATACGTTCGCCAAGATGATCATATTCATAGGTGAAATGCCGAGACTTCCCATCTTTCAAGATAGTGCTGGCATTGAGGCGGTTTTCAGCATCAAAATTTAGAGATACTTTCCGGCTCTTTGTTTTGAATTCCGTTACATTTAGATTTTCATCAAATTTCAAATCAGCCGCATCTAGTCGCTCGTTCAAATCTGATAGTTCGTATGTAGATCGCCCGTTCTCATTTGATCTATCAAGACTATCATGCAGTTTCAAATCCTCATCATACATGTGTGAACGGATTGTCAGTTGCTCACCATTTCTATAAAAATCAGTGCGATTTTCATGAGAAATAAGATCTGTCTCTTCCTTAAAGTCATAGGAAAAATACGTAACTGGCAGTGTCGTTTCTGCCTCAGCTACGTGTCTTTTAAATCCAATTGATTGAAGTCGCCCATTCTCAGTCCACTGATAATCTTCAACAATTCCATTACCGAGCGTCTTCGTGAGGACAACCTCACCAGTGTCAGATACTTTTGCATTATATTCCGCAATAGAGACATCTTTGTCTTGCCAGTTTCTGGGCCGCTTTGCACCCCACTGAATGTCCACAAGCCGTGTTCCGTCATATTGATACGTAACGATCGACCCATCTGGATAATGCACCTCTGAAAGTTGATCATTTTCATACTCAAACGATGTTTTGAATTCAAACCTTTGACCATTCCCATCCGGGATTTCCACTTTCTTCTCTGAAATTTGGCCGCGATCACTGTATTCAAAATCGATAATTTTATGTGATGGGAGCGTTACACGACTAAGTTTCGATTTAAAATCGTCACTATACTCATACGCATAAAGGCGGCCATCTGGCATCGTTTTTGTGACCAACCGGCCCATCAAATCGTATTTATGACTTATGCTTTGCCCGTTCTTTGTCACCTCAGAAACAAGGTTATTCTCATCGTAGCGAAATTCAGTAGCGCCATATCCGTCGGTTTCCTCAAAAATCAGGCGGCCAAGTTGATCGAACGAGCTTTTTTGAACGCTTCCCGCCTCATCCGTAATCGTGGTCAATTGACCGGCAAGATTATATTCAGTCAGCAATGAAGACGATCTGAGTAATAACCCTCTATTGTCGCGAGCTTCCCCGCTTATTTTGATAACCCTCCCAAGAGCATCCGTATCTGTTTCAATTCTTAGGATTTCAGCATCGTTATCCGGCGATGATGATTTATCCACCATTTTCGTTTGGCGAATGCGCCCGCCACCTAAATCAGTGATACGGGTTGTTTCTGAAATTAAAAAAACATCATTTATGTCATTTTCTTCTGTGTTAGGCCGAGGATCTTTTAGAATGGATGAAACACTTCTAACCTCTCCAAATAAATTGAGTTTGGTTTGAATTTGGATGCCATCTTCGAACCGCTCAAGAACTTGTTTGCCTGTAGCAACGTCATAGTTCCATACGATTGAATTTACTTTCTCACCAACAGTTACAGACGCGGTTACTGGAAAGGATTTATATTCCTGATCATAGGTGAACTCTGTCGTCTTAGCCGAAGTCACTGTCTTAAGGGTATTCCCATGCTCATCCAAAATATGTGTTGTGCTAAGTTCAGGAATCAATTCCCCGTTCCGCGCCACTTGTACACGGGATTTTACGAGCCGATACTCATCGAATTCATAGGTCCATATTTTGCGACTTATATTTTCATTAGATCGCCGGTCAAAGTTACTTTTCTCCACAACAAGACTACCCAGGTGGTTGTTTGAATAGCTCTGGTCCCGTTCGTCGAGATACGTATATTCCTCAACGTTTTCTGCTGAAGCCACGCGTTTAATTCGGTGTTTTTGATCATATTGATAATCGGTCTCTAACTGGCTCTCAACAGATCCATTTTCATCAAACGTGACATCAATTTTCTGCGTCACCACTGAAACAGCGTCCGTGGCCTTAATATTTGGTCCGCGAATATATTCAGTTTTTGAATTTAGGGGATAGTCGTGGGCCGCTAAATCCAGCGCCTTGTCCGCTCTAAACATTCCTTCTGCCAGAAGAAGGCCTGCATCATTTCCTGCGGCATATTGCCGGAACTCTCCCATGGGCTGATCAAATGAGTGGGACCAAGATTTGCCAAAGCCGATGATTTTTTCATCTTTTATTAGTGGCTCCGTGAACGAAAATTGGGTTTCTCCCATTTTCGTTTGCCCTTCAAACAGAACCATAGACTGAATGATTGGATAGCCGTCCCTATTGGTATAACGGATTTCAGTTTTTGCATCCGCGCCATTATGAACAGCAGAAAGTAGATTTTCTAATCCGTTCTCTGTGGGCACCCACTTAAATTCTGTTGGTGAATAACAGCTTAGTTGTGTTTTTTTTGCTGAACGGACCGTACATTCTTGCAAAGAAATAACTTGATTTTGGGCATTCGGATGGATGTTATATAGGCGAACGACGTCAGTTCCCACTCGGCTTTCAATCTGTTCCAACATACCCACTTGGGACTGGTTGTATCGGAAATGGACCGTTCGTAGGTTACTTTCCATGACTTTATCTTGGCCATAACGAATGCTCGCCAAGTCCCCAGTAATCTGGTCATAGTCATAAAATATGTGATTTTCATACCAATCGCTCGTTAATCGCAACCGATAATATTTTGATCCATCTTTTGATTCTACACTCTGAAAAACCTGAGAAAAATCTCTGCCGTCGGAGAGAATAAATCCGGCTGGAAACGCTTTGATCGTCACTCTGGGATCATTTCTGAGGACATAATCATAGGCAGAGTTATCATCTTCAACACTGACGAATTGATCATCTCTAAGACACAGACCGCTTTCGCTATCACATTCAAAGATGGAGGGTTGGCCCGTCAAAACACCTGAAGATGCACCTTCATCACTACCAATTTTGAAGGCTAGATCCGGTGTCATACCATTGGCACCCGGCGCGACAACAATTGGAAAGCGCGAGAATGCTCTTGCTTGATATTGATCAACAGTCAGATTAAAAGGCGCATTAACACGGTATGCTTTTTCAGAGTTTTGAAAATTTTCTTCCGGAAAACCAAGTGTTTGCCTCTCTAGAGCGTACGGTTTTTTAAGTACTTCTCCGCTGAGAACCTCCTCCAAATCAATATCAATCTCTTTATCAATATTTTTGGGTTGGTGTTTTGAATATGCAACCGAAGATGTAAAAATGGCACCCAACACGAATAGAGTTGAGATCGAAGTCCGAAGGTGACTGGTTAGATTGCGCATGTGCGGGGCCTCTTTCCAAAGTTGAAGTCCAACAGAGGCAGCGCGCAGAACACGCATATTCCTCCAGTTTGCAAACGTAACTAGAGGAATATTTGTGAGATATTTTTTTGGTTTAAATCAGATTACTGAATAATCATATTACCCAACATTTGCAGGTACATGTGGCACTCTGCAGGCATTACAGATTATTGAAACTGTTTGATCGCAGCTGCAAGCATCGCTTTTAGCTCTTGGCCAATTTGACCGCCATCACCTTGAATACGGCCATTAATAGTGGCTTTCATCGCGTCGACGTGCGCTTTCACAATGTGAACGTGATTATCTGTAAGGCCCGCATTGGGACCTGTAAAATCGTAGAGGCTATCGCCGAAAGTAGAGACAAGTGGATAGCCGAATGTGCCCCCTTGACCTTTCATTTCATGAGCGATTTCATTAATTGGCTTAAAGGTAACAATCCGTTTTTCTTCAAAATTCACGCAAACCTCAACCAACGCTGTCAGCCTGTTCAGTGTCTCTTGAACCCAATCTGGATAGTCAGAAATCATCTCTTGAAAGAGGCTCTCGGTTTCTTCCAAAATGTGTTTTGGGAAACCACTTGTCTCTGCAGTCGCACCAATTCCACCGGCTTTTTCCATCAAACGGTTTCTTATACGATAAAGGCGAACAGTAATTTTGGGTTTATCCATGTCTCTCTCCTATTCGTATACAACTTTGACTTCAGGATGTTTCTCGGTAAGTATCCGTCGGTCATCTCCGGCATAATTTAAACTCTGGCGGCGGCGGTCTGGACCAAAATATGTGGCATTCTGAACATATTGCCGACGGGTCCCGATCACCTGCATCAGTTTTTCTGCAACCGAAGTCACAGAAAACGGCTTTGCTAAAACTTCGTTTACACCCAAATCTCTAGCTTCCTCAACTTTGCTTTTATCGCCAAAGCCGGTCACCATTAAAAACGGGATGAACCTGTTTTCACTTTCTTTATGGGTGCGTATCCAACGCAAGAACATAAGGCCATCAATGGGAGCCATTTGCCAATTTGACACGATGAAATCCAGTTGCATAACGCCCGCTTTTACAGGATTTTCAGCAACAAGTTTCATGAACTCAATGGCCTCTTTTGCATCGGTAAACTTTTTAACTTTACCGACACCTAGCCCCATCAAAGTTGAGCTGATAAGGGATGCCATATAAGGATTATCGTCTACAACGAGAACGGTAAAACCTGATAAATCCAACTCTGCCATTTTTTACGTCCCAGCCCTCAGCAAATCCTAATTAATAATTCAATCATTTTCTGTTGTTCCTCATCAGAGAGAGGTGACAACGTCTTTTTTGTTACAGATTTACCCTTTACGACCAAACTGTCAATCAATGCGTGTCCTTCATCAGTTAATCGCAACAATAATCTGCGGCGATCAACTTCATCTGGTCGTGTTTGAACAAGGCCGCGTTCAATCAATCGGCGGGTCACGCCCTGAATAGTCGCCGGGTCCATCGCAGTAAGCCGCCCAAGGTGATTTTGTGAAATCTCTCCCTGATCTGACAATTTACACAATGTTGAAAACTGCGTCGGGGTAATTTGAACTTCTGAAAAAGAACTTTGGAAAATTGAACTCGCGCGCTGATGCGCTTTTCTCAAAAGAAAACCGATCTGATCTTCTACTCGATACTCATCTTCGTGAGTTTCGCCATTTTGACTACTAAGTTCCATTTATACGGACCTTCCAAGATACGTGATGTAGTTCCATTTTTGAAAATAACGTACATAGACTATCGGACAACTGTCTGAGCTTCATCACCCTTATACGCCAAAATATTTTTCCCGTCTCTAATCTCAACTTTAGTAACGGAACAATTGTCTGGGCGGAAGGAAACGATATCCTCGGCACCTAACAAGGCCCCCATAATAACATTCAAAACCATAAAATGTGTAAAAAACACAGCGTCTTCTTTTTGATCGGTTAGCGTCGATAGTATTCCTTCACGCCAACGATTTAGGGTATCCGATTGTTCGTCCCATTTCTCTGTCATAAGACGGCTGAGCCATTCTCGGCGATTATCCATAGAAATATCAGAAGACGGTATTTCAGCAATAGAGGGAATTATAGTTGCAGTCTGCCCCCATTTTTTCTCCAAGGCCGTGGCTGTCTCTTTAGCCCGTTGTAAAGGGCTAGAATAAATTGAGATGGGTTGTGTTTCGTTAGATAGTTTATCTGCAACGACTTCAGCTTGCTGCCATCCTAAATCACTCAACCCTGGGTCAACCGAGCCTCCCCACGAACTGCTTGCTTCCCCATGCCTCACAAAATACAAACTAACCATATCGCAATCCCCATATATTTTTTTATTTTTGCCAAACTAACATCTAGGGATACGCTTTAAAAGCACCATAAATATCGTTGGATCGTAAACGGGTCAGAAAAAATAGTATAAAAACAAGAAAAAAACACAACTGCAATAAACTATTTGATGCATGCAATACACTTTAAAGTTAATGTCAACTCGTTCATTTTATAGACTTTAGTTAGTACATAAAGAGCCACGACCAGAGTCTATTAGGTAAAACTTAGAAAAGGCCTGATATGAAACATGCACAGCTTAAGGCATTTCATGCTGTCGCCAAAACAGGTGGGTTTACATTAGCGGCTAAATCCCTCGGCTTAACGCAACCCGCGATCACGCTCCAAGTTCGAGCGTTGGAGAGACAGTATAACACGTCACTATTTGAGCGACGTGGTCATCGAATTAACCTGACCCCCTCAGGTACACTCCTTCTGAATTTATCGACACGATACTTTGGAATAGAGCAAGAAACTCAATTATTTTTGGACTCAATTATGCAGGTGAAATCAGGCCACCTTAGAATAGGGTGTGATATAGCCCCGCGGGCATTTCCGATTACAGCTGATTTCAAAAACCAATACCCAAGCGTGGATTTGAACATAACTATATCCAGCAAAAAGGAAATATTAGAGAACCTAATCGATCATTCAGTAGATGTGGTCATTACTGATCAAAAACCTGAAAACGGTCTAATAAATCATCAAGTTATCTCTGAGGAAAAAGTAACTTTAACATTGCCAGTGTATCATCAGTTCGCCGCGACTTCTCAAGTCATTGTGCCTGAATTGAACCACCTCAAATTACTTCTATATCTAGAGGACGGCAAGATTGGTGAAATCGAACAAGACTTCATAGATCAATCAGATATTCCAAAGAAAAATATAATTATGTTTAAAAACAGAGAGATAATAATGGAGGCGATTGCGTATGGTGAAGGTGTGTCATTGTTTTCAAGAAAGCTGGTCGATCACGACCGCCGTTTAGTATCGGTGCCGATTACTGGCTGCGATCTGGTCCATACTGAATATCTAGCCTATCACAAAAACACTCAAGACACGCCACTGATTTCAGCTTTTAGAACCTCTTGTAATTCCTATTAAGACCACGTGATGTGCGACTTTAGATTAACACCCGACCGCAGCTTTCAATTGAACCTCTTGGTCTAGCTCAAATTCCAGACATGTGCCTTCTTGGGCAACCATAGCTCCTGACCATTCTTGTTTGGCCTGGCGAGCCACTTCATCCATGAATACATCATCATGAGATGGGTCATGGTGGAATATTGCGAGTTTTTTGGCTCCGGCAGCCTTACATAATCGAATACCTTCTTGCCACGTAGAATGTCCCCAACCTGCAAACTTCGGATATTCTTCATCTGTGTAAGTGCTGTCGTAAATTACCAGATCAGCCCCTTCGATTAGGCCAAGAATATTCTCGTCAAGTTTTCCCGGGGTGTGTTCTGTGTCGGTTACATAGCAGATCGCCATGCCATCACTCTCAATGCGATACCCGGTCCCACCATCTGGATGATTCAGAGGAGCAGTTCGCACTTCAATACCGTCGCCAAGAGAGAAGTTTGCACCTGCTTCAAAATCTTTAAAGGATATATTTGCAGACAACTCTTCAAATGGCACAGGAAAGGTGGGTTGGCACATCTGGGAAGACAGGACTTGTTTTATGCCGCCACAAGCTGCGAGATGACCTGCGTGGATTTCAATATTCACATCAGAGCAGTAAACGGGAGCGAAAAACGGAAATCCATTTATATGATCCCAATGGGTATGAGATTGAAGGAATAAATAGTCCTTTATATCTCGGCTCAACAAACATTGGCCCAGCATGCGAACACCAGTACCGGCATCAAGGATAATAATACGGTCATTGAGGACTATTTCCACGCAGGACGTGTTGCCACCATACTTCATATGATCAGCAGAGGGAGTTGCAATTGACCCCCTAACGCCCCAAAATTTGACCTGTATACCCATGAACACCTACCAACTTCACGCCATAAATAGTTAATATATCTAACTTGGGGCATTGAATTCGTGTTTGCAAAACACTAAATCACGAGATTGTGTCCGTGATCACGCCCCCAATTAGATAATAAGGTTATTTACGCTCAAATTATACGCTATGAAGCGTCTTTTGGCAGAATCCGTTCAGCAAGCCGAGCCCAATAGCTCGAACCTAACGGTAGAATCTTATCATTAAAATCATAATTAGGATTGTGGATGTGACAACTTCCCTCGCCCGCGCCGTTCGCAATCATAATATAGCAGCCTGGGCGTTCCCGTAACATCCACGAGAAGTCCTCTGCGCCCATAACCGGTGTTACATTTGTATTCACAGCGTCCTCACCAACAAGCTCGCGGGCAGTAGCGATCGCTACATCTGTCTCATCTGATGTATTGACCGTCGGTGCATAACGGCGATCATATGTAAATTCGGCCCTTGCCCCGTGAGCCGCGCAAATCCCGTTTAGAACCCGTTCCATGTTCGCTTCAATAAGATCTTGCACGTCATCATCAAATGCCCGTGTCGTCCCGCGCAGAACCACTTCTTCAGGAATCACGTTAGTTGTGTGGCCGCCATGGATCTCGCCAACGGTGACAACTGCAGCCTGTAGCGGGTCTACATTTCGGCTAACGATATTCTGCCAAGCTGTGATCACTTCTGCCGCAATAACGATGGGGTCAACTGTATGATGTGGGAATGCACCATGCCCGCCATTTCCAATAATTTTCGCTTCAAAGAAATCTGCCGACGCCATCATTGGGCCCTTGCAGACTGCGAATTCACCAACGTTAAAACCGGGCATATTGTGCATGCCATAAACACTATCAACTGGAAACAAATCAAACAAACCATCGCTAATCATGACACGGCCACCGGCAACATTTTCTTCCGCAGGCTGGAAGATGAACTGCACAGTTCCGTCAAAATTCCGTGTTTCTGAAAGATACTTGGCAGCTCCTAATAGCATGACAGTATGACCATCATGCCCACAGCCATGCATTTTGCCATCAACACGGGAGCGATGTTCAAATTCGTTCAATTCCTGAAGGTCAAGCGCATCCATATCGGCACGAAGACCGATAGCGCGATTCCCAGTTCCGCACTTCAGGGTACCCACGACGCCGGTTTTCGCTAGTCCCCGGTGGACTTCGAGCCCAAAACTTTCCAGTTTTTCCGCAACAAAATCTGACGTTTGATATTCTTCAAATGCAGTTTCAGGATGCATATGAATTGTATGCCGCCACTTTGTCAGCTCATCGTGGATAGCCTGAATTTCAGGAAGGACTTTCATCGTGGTTTCCTTAGATCAATTTGTTTGCCCAAATGGAATAAATTTCCATCATTCTTGTTTTGATTAAAACATTCTGACTAAGCCTGTCGCTTGGAACAAGCCCCTAATTACATATTAGCGATTTTTCCAATTTCGGATGTCCGTTGCGAGACATCACGCAAAAAAATGGAACCTATAAGTGAAAATGATGATTCAGGTATTGCGTTTCGTCTCTATTTTTTCTAAGACTTCCCCAGCAATAAACAGTTTTAAGACTTATGGCAGGACCTTTTCGTGGTAAAACAAACCCTTGATAAAGATCTGGATCGTATTGTTCAGATTGAAACTCAAACGTTACAGGCGACGAAGACATATAAGTCTTTGGCTCTTGCTCTTCTTTTCCTACTTCTAGTATGGGTGTTCGCTGCAAGCGTCATTGGCGCTAGCCAGCATTCAACTCTAGTTATTGTCGCCGCCATTATTGGTGGATACATGGCTTTGAATATCGGTGCTAATGATGTGGCTAACAATGTTGGCCCTGCCGTAGGCTCTAAAGCACTGACCATGGCTGGAGCTCTTGTCATTGCAGCCATTTTCGAAGCTGCAGGCGCTATCATTGCTGGCGGTGATGTAGTGTCCACCATCAAAAAAGGGATTATTGACCCCGCAGGCATGCAAGACAGTCAGGTCTTTATTTGGGCCATGATGAGCGCGCTATTCGCCGCAGCCGCATGGGTTAATATCGCGACATGGGTTGGTGCACCGGTTAGTACAACACATGCCGTTGTTGGCGGCGTTATGGGCGCAGGTATTGCCGCAGCAGGCTTTGGCATAGTGAATTGGCCCACTATGTATAAAATCGCAGCAAGCTGGGTGATATCACCAATTATGGGGGGGCTCATAGCGGCCCTGTTCCTAGCATTCATCAAATTCAACATCATTTACAAAGAAGATAAAATAGCCGCGGCAAAACGCTGGGTCCCCCTTCTGGTGGCCATTATGGCAGGTGTGTTCTCGTCTTACCTGATCATGAAGGGACTTAAAAGAGTTTGGAAACCCGATACGGTAACTCTGATTGCAGTCTCATTTGCTGTTTTTGCGTCGACCTATATTGTCGTAAGGCCCATTGTGGCAAAAGCGGCACGTGGCATGGAGAATCGGAACAAGTCGGTTCGCGCCCTTTTCACAATTCCTTTGATCCTGTCTGCGGCTCTCTTGAGTTTTGCCCATGGCGCCAACGATGTTGCGAACGCCGTTGGCCCTCTTGCCGCTATTGTGGGGACAACGGCAACCGGCTCTGTCGAAGGAGAAGTCGGCATTCCCATTTGGGTTATGGTTATTGGTGCCGCTGGCATTAGTGCAGGTTTGTTTCTGTTTGGACCTAAACTAATTCGTACTGTCGGCGAACAAATTACAAAAATGAACCCTATGCGCGCCTTCTGCGTGGCATTGTCTGCAGGCATCACTGTTCTTGTAGCCTCAACTATGGGACTTCCCGTTAGTTCCACCCACATTGCGGTAGGCGCTGTATTTGGCGTCGGCTTCTTTAGGGAATGGATTACAGAACGCCGTGCAAGAACCTTGCGTCAAGAGTTGCGGGCATCCAAGATCCATCCTGACAGCAATCTACCTGTGGATTTACAAGAACCTAGCAAACCATCAAAACGGAAAAAACTGGTCCGCCGGTCTCATGTTTTAACGATTGCAGCCGCATGGATTATCACAGTACCCTGCGCCGCATTGCTCGCGGCTGGTATTTTCATGCTGATCTCCACATTCACTGGATAAATGTATCTTAGATTTGTGATGAATATCTCATAGGTGATATTTTGCACCGCTCGCCTCAAAACTTTACTGGACTGAGCCGTGCCGCTGCTTCATAAAATGAAGTCTGTTTTATGAACTTCACGAGGCAAAAGAATGAATGAACAAACAACAGCGGCTCAATTACCGGACAACCTCTTGGAACTTGATGGCCTACAACAGCTGAAACTCGCCTTTGAAGATGGCACAAAACGGCCCCCTATTGGCGAGACTCTCGATTTTGGGATGATCGAAATGGAGAAAGGCAAAGTTGTCTTTGAAGGCAACCCTGCCGAAAAGCATATGAATCCCATCGGATCAATTCACGGCGGATATGCCGCGACACTTCTGGATTCTGCGTTGGGTTGCAGCATTCATACCCTACTAGAGCCCGGCGAGCGGTACACTACCGTTGATTTGAACGTGAAATACGTTCGCGCCATGCGTCCTGGGATGGGTCCCGTTTATTGCACCGGTGTTGTTGTTCATAAAGGCCGAAAAATTGCCACAGCGGATGCCAAAATTGTGGACGCAGATGGAAAACTCTACGCCCACGGCAGCACGACCTGCGTCATTCTTTAAGTCTGTTGAGCGTGTTCCTGTTAAATTGGAAACGGGGACACGCCAATGACCTTAAGATGAAGATGAAAGAACGCCATAAAGACAAACAAACCCACGAGCACTCGCCACCAAATGGCTTTGAGTGTCAGTTTGGCTCGCCCTTGAATGATAGCAAGAAAGGGACTATTTGATGTCCCTTTTGCGTAATTGGTCCAGTCGTCGCCCAATTGAATTTCCCGCTTTTTGTCAATCATAACGGTGCCAATCAATGCAACACCGCCTAGTCCCACAAAGAATATTACAGACTTCACATCTCCATTATTAAGTAGATGCACGCTGGACCAAATGGTAATGGCCCACATTAGTGGATGTCTTGTAATGGCATTAAGACCTGCTTTTGCGGCAGGCTTATTCACAGTGCTTTCTCCGCCAATTCCGGTCGGGCTGCGATTGGTATAGGCTCCAATGAACAAAATTGACGCGAAAGCCATGCCGGCTATTGCAACATATCGTGTCCACCCACCGAGATCCCAAAGCATGGCTCCGTAAGGAGCATCGATGTAAGCCATGACCATCCACACAAAGACAACTAATGACAACAAACTGTACATTCCAAGATAAGGAAGCGTTCCAATCTTGCTGACTATCTTCTGTCTTAGAAAGCTAGATGGAATAATATGGATTGCCCCAAATAATAATGTTGCAAGCAGCAAGCTGGAAAGTGTTTCGGTCATAAAGCCCCCTAGGTTTCAATTTCGCGAATTTTGCACATATTACGAAGCTGGCACAGGCTTTATTCAGAAATCCGTGTTTTATGAGACGAAGATCACTTATTTACGTTCAGAACCTCTAATGCACGCCGACCATCATCGGTTAGTTTGCAAACCAAACAATCTTTTTTGATGGGGTTTTTAAACCAAGGCTGCGCCCACCCCTGTTTAATGCAACTTCGAATGGTTGCTGAATTAATTTGTTGTCCATTTTTGTCGAACAACGGGAGTTTACCTCCTGCCTGAAGGCGGCCGAGCTTTAGGTAATTAAGCTGCGCTTTCGTGGGGTTATTTCTAGCCATTTGGCTATTCTACTAAAAAATATCAACATTTTCCAGTTTTTCACCTGCTTATAAGGCGCCTAGGGGTTTTCAAATGTTGCAGATCACGCTAAACAGACGCGAATACTGAATTAATGCGATCTGCTTTAAGGAACTGTTCAAATGGCTGAAACCCCCGGTTACACAAAATATTTCCCTGTCTCTTGGGATGAATTACATCGAAATGGCCGCGCCCTTGCCTGGCGTTTGATGGATCACGGTCCTTTTGAAGGGATTGTAGCCGTAACCCGTGGCGGCCTGGTTCCTGCAGCAATTGTCGCCCGCGAATTAAACATTCGGCATATCGAAACCGTTTGTATCGCTGCTTACCGTGATGATAAATCAGTTGGCGAAGTCAACATCACAAAAGCACTCGACCTTCCAAACAAAGGTAAAGGCTGGTTGATTGTTGATGATCTCGTTGATAGCGGCATTACAGCAAAATATGTCCGAGAAATGATCCCAGAAGCCCATTTCGCGACACTGTATGCAAAACCAAAAGGCAGCGAACAAGTTGATACGTTCATTACTGAAGTCAGCCAAGACACATGGATCTTATTCCCATGGGATCAGGGCCCTTCATTTGTTGAACCAATGGTTCAAGGTGAGTAAAGTCACACACGAATGATCAACTTGGCCGCTAATTTGAGTTTCCTTTATCAACAGGAAAATTTCCTTGATCGCTTCTCGTTGGCTGCCCGTGATGGTTTTAAGGGTGTTGAATATCTATTCCCCTATGAATGGGAAGCCACCGATCTAAAGCTTATTTTAGATGACAATGGACTTTCTCAAGTTCTGTTCAACGTCTCCCCGGGGAATTGGGATGTGGGAGAGCGTGGCCTTGCTAGCCTTACCGGGCGAGAACAAGACTTCTCAGTCGCCCTCTCCCAAGCCCTTGATTATGCTGCAACATTACAGTGTCCGCGGCTCCATGTTATGTCTGGCCTTCAAAACGGAGAACCGCAGGAACAGCGGTCAGTTTTCACAAAAAATCTAGCTTTTGCATCTGAAAAGGCTGCGAGTTACGACATTGATCTCCTGATTGAGCCAATAAACAGGCAAGACATGCCTAATTATTTTCTATCGGACGTAAATTTGGCAGCCGACATTATTCATGATTTGAACCGCCCCAATATTGGACTGCAGTTTGACATTTATCACTGCCAGAGGATCCATGGGAATGTCACCCAGCACTTTCTAAAACACCAGCCCATAATAAAACATATTCAAATTGCCAATCCGCCATACCGGAACGAGCCGGATGCAGGAGAGCTTAACTTTTCTTATCTGTTTGATGAGATTTCAAAGGCTGGCTATTCCGGCTGGATTGGGTGTGAATACATCCCCTCCTCCAACGATCCATCAACCCTTAATTGGGCAAATGATTTTTTAAACTCTGAATATCGGCACGATTGAATTGAAATGCGAATAGGTATACAGATTCATTCGTTAAAAACAGTACATATGAGTGTAAGCGTACTTCCTATTGGAAAAAGTAGCTAAATGTCCGCATCAACTAACAATTTTTTTCGTGGAAAATTTCTTTCATCGCTTCGAGCCATTAAAGAGAATATGCCTCTACGGCTGATGATCTGTTCTCTCATCGTTGGTTTGCTTGCGGGTTACGGCGCTCTCGCCTTTCGCGAACTCATTAGTATGACACAAACATTTTTTTACGGATTTGGTAGCGAATTCGTTGTAACCGGCGCGGCCAGTTTGCCGTGGTGGCAAATTGTCATTATTCCAGTTATTGGCGGCCTAATTGTCGGTGTGCTTCTTAAGTTCACTGTACCTGAACGACGAACTAAGGGTGTTGCGGATGTCATTGAAACCGTTCTTGTTAAGCGCGGAAAAATGGATTTTCTGTCTGGGATTGGCTCGTTTTTTATCAGCGCCATTTCTCTTGGAACCGGCGCCTCTGGTGGCCGCGAGGGACCTGTCGTTCATTTAGGGGCCCTCCTTGGCAGTAATATTGGCAAACAATTACGCCTTCCCTCAACCTACTATACAACATTGATCGGATGCGGCGTTGCCTCTGGTGTTGCAGCATCATTTAATGCCCCCATCGCCGGAATGTTTTTTGCGCTTGAAGTTGTTATCGGATCGTTTGCCACCCAAGCAGTCGCCCCCATTGTTTTGGCATCGGTTATTGGAACAGTGGTAAGCCGTATTCATGTGGGTGACTTTCCAGCGTTCATTATCCCCAATTACGAGATTGTCAGTTGGTGGGAAATCCCTGCTTTTGCTTTGCTTGGTATCGTCTGTGCCTTTGTGGCGCTTTTATTCATCTGGGGAATTGGGTTTTCAGAGAGAACAATTGATCGTTTTAAACTGCCTGAAATTTTAAGGCCTGCATCTGGCGGCCTAATTCTGGGCTTCCTAGCTCTCGCCTTCCCACAGATAATTGGCGTTGGGTATGAGGCAACTGACAGTGCCTTAAAAGAAGAATACGACCTCTCATTGTTGCTGATGTTGATTGTCATCAAAACAATTGCCGTTGGTATAACTTCTGGCAGCCGGTTCGGCGGAGGATTCTTCTCGCCAGCTCTGTTTGTCGGTGCCATGACCGGTGGTGCGTTTGGAATTATTGCAAGTTCCCTCTTTCCTGAAATGGCGGCGAGCCACGGTCTCTACGCCATTTTGGGAATGACAGCTGTATCCGCGGCGGTATTAGGCGCCCCGATATCAACTATTCTCATCGTGTTTGAGCTAACGGGAGATTACAAAATCTCCATTGCGGTAATGGTCACTGTCGGCTTGACGACTTTGATTACAAAACAACTGATTGATCGAAGTATATTTCAGGCACAACTTGCCCTCCGAAATGTCGACTTGCGGGAAAACAGCGCCTTGCGGTACCTAAAGTTCCGACAAGTGCGCGGTATCATGGACAAGATCTTTACCGAAATCTCCTCTAATACCAGTATGGTAGAGTTGCGTGAGATCGTCAGCAACACAGCCCACGATAAATTTGTCGTCGTTGATGCAAATGATCATACCTTTATCGGGCGTATAGAATTTTCCGACCTGAAATCACATGTTTTCGGCGACGCTATAAATGACCCTGCGACGGCAGGAGAACTTGCCAGATTAAACAGTCCTGTGATCTTCCCAGAGTCCAGTTTGAAAGCGGCGCTCTCTATCATGGAAGACTCTGGGGAAGATTGTTTGGCCGTTATCGATACTGCCCGAGAAACCCGTATCATTGGGTTAGTGCATTATAAAGATTTGCTCCGCGAATATAATGAAGCCCTTCTCCATATGCAAAACAAAGAAAATGGGAAAAGAAAACCAAAATTGGATATGTGAGGTCTGGAACAAAACGCGACCATAGGTTATACCATTGAGCTATGGAAGACAATTTTGACATTGCAAATTTCGACGCATCCCCCGCACCACAAGCCCCCGATACTGAGTATCTGAACGGTTTAAACGAGGGACAGCGCGCCGCTGTGGAAGCGACTGATGGCCCCGTTTTAGTTCTCGCAGGCGCAGGAACTGGGAAAACTCGGGTTCTCATCACACGCTTGGCCCATATTCTCTATACACGGAATATAAAACCGTGGGAGATACTTGCCGTTACCTTTACCAATAAAGCGGCGCAGGAAATGCGCGAACGAACTGCCGGAATTATTGGCCCGGCAGCAATCGAGATTAAACTCGGCACGTTCCACGCCCTTGGCGTTTGGCTTTTGCGTCGTCACGCCGAGATGGTAGGACTGCAAACCAATTACACCATATTGGATCCAGATGATCAGGTTCGGCTGCTTAAACAAATCTTGATTGAGCAAGGTGTAGATGTCAAAAAATGGCCGCCCCGCGGATTAGCGGCTGTTATTGATCGTTGGAAAGATAAAGGTCTTCGCCCAGAACAAGCCAAAAGTGCTGGCGAAGAAGGTTTTGCCCATGGGCGCGCTGCAGCATTATATGCAATCTACCAAGCCCGCCTACAGGAGCTGAACTGCTGTGATTTCGGTGACTTACTCCTACATCCTCTCACACTTTTTCAAGCCCACCCTGATCTTCTTGAAAAATATCAGAACCGTTTTCGCTATATTCTAGTGGACGAGTATCAAGATACAAACGTTGCCCAATATCTCTTACTACGCCTCCTTGCTCAAAAGCATAAAAACATCTGTTGCGTTGGCGATGATGATCAATCCATCTATGGATGGCGCGGCGCCGAAGTGGGTAACATTCTTCGGTTTGAAGATGATTTCCCCGGCGCAAAAGTCGTTCGCCTTGAACGCAACTACCGCTCTACTGCCAATATCCTTGGGGCTGCATCAGGGCTGATTTCGAAGAATGAAAGTCGCCTCGGAAAAACGCTCTGGACGGAAGATAATGACGGAGAAAAAGTCATTCTCAATGGTGTCTGGGATGGGAAGACAGAGGCCCGGTGGATTGCAGAAGAAATTGAAAACCATCAGCGAAAGGGAATTAGCCTCGACAATATGGCTATTCTCGTCCGAGCCAGTTTCCAAACCAGAGATTTTGAGGAATGTTTCAATTCAGCCGGAATTACTTATCGGGTTATCGGCGGCCTCAGATTTTATGAACGCAAGGAAATCCGTGATGTGATTGCCTATCTTCGGGTAATCAATCAACAAAATGACGATCTCGCTTTTGAGCGAATTTATAATCTACCAAAACGAGGTTTAGGCCCAAAGGCACTTGATACCCTGCGGACTATTGGCCGTGATCTTCGCCTATCACTAGCCCAAAGTGCTGATTATGCCGTTGAACACAGCCTGTTTAAGGGGAAATCCCTCGCGGCCTTGACCGAAGTGTCACAGAATTTCACGCAGTGGCGCGAGCAAAAGGATTTCATCTCCCCCTCCGAATTGGTGGACATGGTGCTTGATGGCAGCGGATACCTGCAAATGTGGAAGGATGACAAATCCACAGAAGGCGAAGGCAAAGTTGAGAACCTGAAAGAGTTGGTGGAAGCTCTCACAGAGTATGACAATCTCAATCAGTTTTTGGAGCATGTCGCACTGGTGGTTGATAACAACCAAGATATCAATGCGGAAATGGTCAGCCTTATGACCTTACATGCTGCAAAAGGCCTCGAATATGAAGTCGTATTTCTTCCAGGTTGGGAAGAAGGTTTATTTCCTCACCAACGTGCTCTCGACGAGAATGGTGTCAAAGCTCTCGAAGAAGAACGCAGACTGGCCTATGTGGGAATCACACGAGCGAAAAAACACTGCTACATCAGCCATGCGAGCAATCGTCAAATCCATGGACAGTGGCAGAATTCTCTTCCCAGCCGGTTTGTCCATGAACTACCGGTTGAACATATTGCAGAGCAAGGTGAAGCGGGTCTGTCTTCTCGCCGATCTAGTGAAGGGGCTGTTCAAACGAGCTGGCGGACAAATACAGCGTCCCATCTATCTGGTATTCTAGAGAAACGGGCTGCACAAAACAAACAAATGACGGATAATAGCTCTAAACCGGTTAATTCTGGAAATACTGGGATGAAAATCGGTGATCGAGTTTTTCACCAGAAGTTTGGATATGGCCGCATTTTAGCGGCAGATGCCAATAAACTGGAAATCGCTTTTGATAAAGCAGGAACCAAGAAAGTGATGGAAAATTTTGTCGACCCAGCTTGACGCCAATAATCTGTGGCAGCTATCAGTTACACTTCCCCTCCCCGATGCGCAGAAACTCGAACTTCTTTTTGAAGATCACGCGCTAACGGCCTCCTTCACCGAGGTTGTGGCGGACGGAAGTTTGTGGCAATTAGATATTCTGTTCGCAGAAAAGCCCGAAGATTGGGTTGTTTCGCAAATACCGACAGATCTTGAATTCTCTTTGGCCCCGCTTGTTCAAAAAGACTGGGTATCTGAAAGTCAAAAGCTACTCCGCCCTGTAAAAGCCGGACGATTTTACATCCATGGCTCTCACGACCCAAAACATAAATCAATTGCCATGCATGATCTAACAATTGATGCCGGCCGGGCGTTTGGTACAGGTTTGCATGAAACCACATATGGCTGCCTGAACGCCTTGCACGACCTACGAAAATCAACAGATGCACAGAACATTCTGGATCTGGGATGTGGATCTGGTGTTTTGGCATTGGCTGCGGCAAAGGCTTGGGGCCGGCCTGTAATGGCAAGTGATATCGATCCAGATGCCGTAGAAGTCACCCTTGAAAATGCTTGGAAAAATGGGATTGGCCCTATGGTTCGTGCGATTGAGGCTACAGGCCTAAATGATCGAACGTTGAAAAGCAAAGGCCCTTATGATTTGCTCATTGCAAATATACTTGCATGGCCGCTGGTTAGCCTTGCGCCTTCAATATCAGGTGCCCTTGCGCGTAACGGGACACTGGTTCTATCGGGATTACTCGGCAAGCAGGAAAATATGGTTCGTAATGCCTATCGCCTACACGGGCTATCTCTCCGTAAACGCTACGTTTTTGGAGAATGGCATACCTTAGTTTTAAGTAGGTAATGACGCAGGATACAAAAAAAGCCCGGTATAAATACCGAACTCTTCTTGCGTCGTTTTTTAACGTGATATCGGTTAGCTGACTTTACGGCCACCGTTGTTGTTTGCTGCAAACTGGTTGTCGTTTGCAAGGCCGCCTTCGCTATTCATGGCGGCCAAAATTCCGCTGCGTGTCAGGCCGATGTCGTTGAGTTGACGTGTATCCATTGCCATCAACAATGCATATCCAACCCGGCGGCGCTGCCATCCTTCGAAAGAAGACTTCAGTTCTGAAAATAGTTTCTTAACACGAGCGCTAATAGGTGTTTTAAAAGCAACTTCACCCATCACAGCGTTTTTAATGTTACTGCGGGAAACACCTAGGTCAGAAAGTTCTCTGTTAGACATAGCGTTCAACTGTGCAATAGCAGTCTGTTTCGCGGTATAGGATGTGTAGAGTTTTGCAACAGCAGTAAACAAACCATCGATCATATTGAACATATGCTCGCTGCGGGCTTTATGTGCTGCGGCGATAGCTGCATCAACATTGATTTTGTTGTTGTTGGCGGTTACTGGTTTCAACAATGCTACTGCATCAAGGTCTTTTTCTGTAAAGCTAAACATCTTTAGTCTCCTTCACTGCCTGACTACTCGGTCCGGGTCAGGTAAATTAAGCGATTTCTTCTTGTAAATTAGCCGCGCCATTTTCATTGGCGGCAGCATCGGTATTTCTAAGTTCTTGTAGAACAGCGCGATTGATAAAAGCCTGATCCATTGTCATATCCAGACAATTGGTTTCTGCCGTTATCTCGTTTGCGTTACGTCGTGATTTGAAAAACGACACAAAGCTTTTAACAATCGATGATTTATCTCCGACTGCCTTTACTGCCGTGTTTGGAGTAGAGCCATACTGTAAATGCAACGCTTGGCCATATTTTTCGTTTCTCGTAAACATCACGATCTCCTAAGCAACTGTTCCTGATGGATTGTATATTGCACTGCACACAATAAAAAACAACCACTTACCAGCCAAAAATGCCCGCTATGTTCGAAATGGTGCATTGCAGAAAACGCATAGCTCCAATTGAACTTACCTTCAAGATGGGTCATAATGGGAAGGCAACCATCTGAATATATGGGAAAAAACATTGTCTGAAACACTGAACGACGCCTTCAAGAAATTGGAGAAGTTGATCGCTTCCGAAGTGAGTGATCTTAAATTTAGCGACTTAAAAATTAAACTTATGGCAGCAGCGGCGGCCCCCATACGAACTGATAGTGACTATATTTTTGATCATTTCTTACCCGATCGGTCACTTGAGCTGGATGAGCTGGTCAAAAAGATTCGCCGGCTACTGGCTGCGGATATTCGGAAAACTGTTTTATCGCCTGAAAATTCGAAATTACGCTTGGCCGATTTACGAGCTGAAATGATCTCCCTGGGAATTGATGCTTTTATCGTCCCCTTAAATGATGAGTTTCATGGGGAAGCGGCGCCGGCATCATCTGAACGTCTCAAATGGCTAACAGGGTTTACGGGATCTGCAGGCTATGCGGCCGTATTAAAAGACAAGGCCGCAATTTTTGTGGATGGTCGTTATACATTGCAGGTTCGCCAGGAAGTGGATGTTCAGCTATTTGAGCCTTGCAACGTCCCTCAAGTCACATTGTCTGAATGGTTTTCTGATAATATGAAGGAAGATGAGATCGTCGGATTTGATCCGTGGCTCCATACTGAAAGCAGCGTCACAGCGCTAAAGGCGGCACTGGGAAAATCTAAACTAATTTTTAAATCACTCTCAGAAAACCCTATTGACCGTGTATGGGATGATCGTCCACCAGCCCCATTGGCTTTAGTGGTTCCCCATACGGATCAGTTTTCTGGTCAATCGAGCCGAGATAAACGCGCTGAAATTGCCGATATTTTATCAAAAGACAATGTGGATGCCGTGGTTCACACTCTCCCCGATGCAACTGCCTGGCTTCTTAACATTCGTGGGGCTGATCTTCCAAGCACACCCTTCGCACTTGGCTTTTCCATTTTACGAAAAGATCAAACTGTCGATCTATTCCTACCACCGGAGAAACTTTCGACCGACTTATCGGCTCATTTGGGAAATGGTGTTCGCCTTCATGCCCCGGATCAACTTTCAGAACTACTGTTAGCACTAAAAGGTCAAACAGTTCAGATCGACCCTGCAACAACTAGCCAATGGATCGTGAATAAGCTTGTGGAAGCCGGCGCAACGATTACCCGTGCTGCCGATCCGTGCCTGCTCCCTAAAGCCACAAAAAATGAAACTGAGCTCGCCGGCACCCGGAATGCCCATATACGAGACGGCGTTGCTGTTACTAAGTTCCTTGAATGGTTGTCTATCGAAACACCAAAAGGAACGGTGGATGAGATTAGCGCAGAACAGAAACTATACAGTTTCCGTTCTGAAGGGGAAAACTTCAAAGATACGAGTTTTGCTACTATTTCTGGCGCTGGCCCCAATGGCGCTATTGTTCATTATCGCGTCACACCTAAAACTAACCGTAAGTTGGAAGCTGGAAACCTTTATCTTGTGGATAGTGGCGGCCAATATTTGGATGGCACAACGGATATTACCCGAACAGTGGCAATTGGAACCCCAACGGAGGAAATGAAAGATCGTTTCACTCGTGTCCTTCAAGGACATATCGCGTTAGCCCTTGCCAAGTTTCCAATTGGCACAACAGGAAGTCAGCTTGATACCCTTGCAAGAATGCCCCTTTGGAAACAGGGCCTCGATTATGATCATGGGACCGGTCATGGCGTGGGCAGCTACCTATCTGTTCATGAAGGGCCGCACCGTATCTCAAAGATGCCGTCGCCAGTGGCATTACGGCCCGGTATGATTTTATCCAATGAGCCAGGATATTATAAAACAGGCGAATTCGGGATCCGCATTGAAAGTCTGGTTGCAGTAAAAGCAGCAGATGCACCCGATGGGGCTGAGCGGTCTATACTGGAATTTGAAACACTGACTTTCGCACCCATCGACAAGAATACCATCAATTCTGAGATACTAGACAATTCAGAAAAACAGTGGCTCAACGCCTACCATCAGAATGTTTGGGAGAAAGTCTCTCCGTTTGTCGGAGAGACAACCCTGAAATGGCTAAAGACTGCGACAGCCCCCATCTAGTGTGATCGATCGGACGGGATCTTAACTCTGTCCGATCATTTCCACCCATTCTTGCTCAGTCATAGTTGTGACACCGAGACTTTCCGCTTTTTTGAGTTTCGATCCGGCTTTTGCCCCAGCAACTAATATGTCTGTTTTAGCTGAAATGGACCCACTAACCTTTGCGCCCAAGTTTTCAGCTTGAGCTTTGGCTTCTGCCCGGCTCATCAATTCAAGTGATCCGGTAAAAACGACTATTTTACCGCTGACGGGACTATCATCGTCAGGAACATCAAAACTATTGATCTTGATTTGGCCCGCCAGGTCCGCAAGAAGCTTGCGATTAGTCTCTTCAGAGAAAAACTCCTTAACAGCATCAGCAACCGCGTCTCCGATGCCATCAATGTTGAGCAGATCTATGTACATCTTTCCAGGCTCAGTCTGTTCCGGGCTAAACACTTCTAGCAATTCATCCAGTGTCAGATAGTTTTTAGCAAGCAAGCGGGCGTTACCCTGCCCCACATGACGAATACCAAGGGCATAAATAAACCGGTCCAGATCAATTTTGCGCCGATCATCGATTGCGCTGAACAAATTCCGTACGGCTTTATCGCCGAATCCATCAAAATTCTTTATTTTCTGGAGTGACTTTCGATCATTTTCTTCCAGAGTAAAGATGTCCACAGGGCTTTTAATCAATTCTCTCGTATAGAATAATTCAATTTGTTTTGCGCCAAGACCGTCAATATCGAAAGCGGTCCGGGAAACAAAATGTTTTAATCTTTCCACCGCTTGTGCCGAACAAACCAATCCACCAGTACACCGCCGAACAATATC
>Ga0105357_10000263_pt1 | contig 27268 bp, 25 predicted proteins | sample GOMGulsemesocosm_4_FD_83660 | JGI IMG/M metagenome (GOLD analysis project Ga0105357, IMG submission 83660) | Methane-oxidizing microbial communities from mesocosms in the Gulf of Mexico - GOM15B Gulf of Mexico | ecosystem: Environmental > Aquatic > Marine > Cold seeps | place: USA: Gulf of...
GTAATATAGGGCAGCGAATAAAAGCCAATTGCTTCGATCCGAAGTTCACCCATTTCTTGTAAAAGCTCAGAGCCTTTTAACTTCACTATAGATGAGTTCGCACCGGGATTTTGCCCCTGACTGAGGGCTGACATTTGTCGCATTTCAGTGAATTCAGCGGCCATAAGTTTTATTTCAAGATCGCTTAGACGTTTTGCAAATGTGGGGTCATCAATGAGGCGTTCACCTGTGCCAGAAGACTCTGCTTTGGCAATGGCCTTTACGTTTTCAAGACCAGCCTTTAATGATGGCGTATAAGCAATACCGCCGCGTTCAAATTCGAGCAAATATTTGGCAACTGTCCAACCCTCATTTTCGGGGCCAACGCGGTTGCTTTTGGGAATGCGGACATCATCAAAAAAGACCTGATTAAGCTCATGGTCACCTGAAATCGTCAAAATGGGCCGAATGCTGATGCCTGGCGCAGTCATGTCGTCGATCAAAACAAAGGAGATGCCTTCTTGTTTTTTCCCGCTGTTATCTGTGCGGACGAGACAGAAGCAACGATTTGCGTAATGCGCGCCTGTGGTCCAAATTTTTGTGCCGTTGATAATATAATCATCACCGTCGCTGGTGGCCCGTGTTTGAAGTGACGCTAGATCGGATCCTGCGCCGGGTTCGGAATATCCCTGGCACCAAGAATCTTCATGTTTGGAAATACGGGGTAAGTAGAAGTCTTTTTGCTCTTGGCTACCGTATTTATCGATCAATGGACCTACCATTCGGTAGCCCATAGAGTTTATAATTGGTGCGCCAGCAATGGAGCTTTCAAACTCGAATATATACCGCTTAACAACGTCCCAGCCAGGTCCGCCCATAGACGTCGGCCAGTTGTAGGTTAACCATCCTTTTTTGCCGAGGATTCTGGCCCATTCGCCTGCTGTTTCTGGGTCTGTTCGAATTGACGCTTGTACAGATGTGCGCGCGCGCAAGTTTTCCGTTAGATTGTCATCAAGAAAGGTGCGAACTTCTTCGCGAAACGCTTCATGTTCGTTGCTGAGTTTAAGGTCCATTTGATCGTCTCTTGTTTTTATTGTTTTTTATTTATGAATGCATTGTAGCACAAAAAGTGATGCGGTAAAAATTTTCCTGCTAAAGGTAGGCGGCAATACGCTCCTTCATCATCTCAGTGGAACCGTCTGTATAGGCCGCAATTTTGGCGCAAGCCAAATGATGGCCCAGTAAATTTTCTTCCCGTATCCCGTTTGCACCCATGGCCTGAATGCAGGTCTCAAGTCCAGAAAGTGTTTCCTCTCCTGCGTATTTTTTCGCAATTGCAGCACTCAAAATGGCATCTTCATTGGTATCGATTTGAGTGGCTGCTTTCTGAGTTAGTAAATCTAGAATTTCAATTTTTGATTTCACATCTGTTAGTGACCACTTCAGGCCCTGATGATCGAGCAAAGATTTGTTAAAACTATCGCGAGTTTTTCCGTATGAGGTTGCCTTTTGCAAGGCATCGTCCAACATTCCAGTGCACATGGCAGCGACATACGTTCGGGCCCCGTTTATGCTGATCATCGCGGATTTAAAGGCATCCCCCGGCGGCGCAATGAGATCATCGTCGGGCGCGAAATAATCATTCAAAGCAAAACCACCAACGCCTGTAGCGTGCCCACCGATCAAGTCGTATTTGGCATCCCTACTAAAACCCGGATTTCGCGCATCAACTAAAAAGGAGGCAATACCCTTCCAGCCTTTTTCCACGTCAGTTTGAGCGTAAAGCATAATAACATCAGCATTTACGGCGTTAGTGATCCATGCTTTTTTACCGTTTATTCGCCATCCACCGCTAACTTTGGTCGCTGCAGTTTTTATGGCCGCAAAATCACTCCCGGCGTGAGGTTCAGTTAGGGCCGTACATCCAACAAGTTCACCGGTAAGAAGTCCCGGTAGTAAATCGTGTCTGTGGCGAAGGGTTGTACTAACTGCCATTCTAGTGGCGATATTTTGGCTGTTAATGAGAGCAAAAGTAACTGCCATGGAATAATGGGATAATTGCCGCGCAATTTTGACTTTATCAGAGAAGTAGAGACCCAAACCCCCTAACTCTCGAGGCGTTTCAAGTTTTAGAAGGCCAAATTCAGCAGCCTTTTTAAAGAATGATTTTGGCGATAAATGATCTCTCTCCCATTGTAAGATGTTGGGGCGAACTGTGGTTTCTCCAAATTCGGCGATTGCAGGTTCGAGTTTTGTATATGCGTCAGACATTCTTCGGTCCTTCCTATTTTTATTCTTTCAACTCTTTCTATTCTTTATCCAAGCACCAATTGAATGGTGCAACAACAAAATGAATTACCATCGGTGATAAATGGCGCAAGCTCGCTTGGGTGGTATGCGGCCAATGACGAAATTTTAATCACATTAAAGGGCAACATTTGCTATGATGGTCAGCTGGCCTAAGTCTCAGAAGTGGAAGTTTAAATGTTAAGTGCTATTCGGGGTTCTATTCTGTCTTTTCGCAGTAGCCCATTCAATACTCCTATGGATGAGTTTCTGTATTATGAAGACGATGGTTTGGTCATTATGGAAGACGGCAAAATTACGAAAGTCGGGCCGGCTTCAACGCTTTTGGCAGACCTTGATCGCTCCGTTATTGTGACGCATTATCGTGACAGCTTGATCATGCCAGGCTTTATCGACTGCCATGTGCATTACCCTCAAACAGAAATTATCGGGGCGTTCGGTAAACAACTCATCGATTGGCTGAATAAATATACCTTTGTTGCCGAGCAAAAATTTGGAGATAAATCCCATGCGCAAATAACCGCAGCTTTGTTTTTGAGGGAAGCCTTGGCCGCAGGGACCACAACGGCATCTGTTTTTTGTACGGTTGAGCCCGCTTCTGTTGATGCATTTTTCGAAGAATCAGTCAAATTTGGCATGCGCAATATTGCAGGTAAAGTTCTCATGGACCGAAATGCGCCGGAGGGGTTACTTGATACCGCGCAAACTGGATATGATCAGAGCAAGACACTTATAGAAAAATGGCACGATAAAGATCGTTGCCTTTACAGCATCACTCCGCGGTTTGCGCCAACCAGCAGCACTCTGCAAATGGAAATGACGGGCGCCCTTTGGAAAGAGCACCCGGGAACTTATTTGCAATCACATATTTCTGAAAATCTGGATGAAATTGAATGGGTCAAATCTCTTTTCCCAGATGCTTCTGGTTATTTAGATGTCTACGAGCATTTTGGCCAAACCGGCCCCCGGGCCATATACGGCCATGGGGTGCATTTGACAGAAGATGAAATGCAGCGTCTCCACGATAGTGGTACTAGTCTCGCCCATTGCCCAACATCTAATTTTTTCCTAGGAAGCGGCCTTTTCAGCATTGCTGAAGCTAAAAGAGAAGATCGTCCTGTTCGGGTCGGCCTCGCCACAGACCTTGGGGGAGGGACAAGTTTCTCCCAACTGGCAACCATGGGGGAGGCCTACAAAATGGCCCAGCTGACCGGGTACTCTTTAAGCGCGTTTCACGCATTCTATCTGGCAACGCGCGGGGCCGCGGAGGCTTTGTATTTAGAAGACCAGGTGGGGAGTGTCGCGCCAGGTATGGAGGCCGATCTAATCGTTATGGATTTGAAAGCGACACCACTTTTGGCCCATCGCCTAAAATATACAGACAGCCTGCATGATATTCTTTTTGTTCTGATGACACTTGCCGATCCGCGCACAGTACAAGCGACTTACGTTGCTGGTAAATTGGTTGCCAATCGAAACTCTGGAACTGGTCAAATGGAATTTCATCCGACTTAAGCTGGGATGCGGCCGCCAAGTGCAGATGTAATGTCTGATGAAAACTGCTTGACGGTTTCGCCCAATTCCAACAGACGAGCGGTTGTGATACGGGCTGTTGGGCCTGAAATGGACAGGGCGGCATATGGTTCGGCGTATTCATCGTAAATGACACTTGCAACACATCGAAGGCCAACAGCGTGTTCTTCGTCATCGGTCGCAAATCCGCGGGTGCGGCTCATGGCGAGTTCTGCTTTTAGACTCTCTACGTCCAGTAGGGTTTTCTCCGTTAGTTTTGGAAGGCCAGCGGCTTGAAAAATTCGATTTATATCTTTGTCTTCCATGAGCATGAGCATGGCTTTGCCCACACCGGAGCAGTGAAGGGGAACTCTATTTCCAGGTTTTGAATACACCCGCATCATCTCGCGGCTCTCTACTTGGGCCATATAGATGACATCATCACCCTCGGAAATCGCCAAATTTACGGTCTCTCCATTTTCTTCCATCATCCGCCGCATGTAGGGGCGGGCGACTGTTACCAAATCCCTTGAAGATAAAAATCCGTTTCCGGTTACGAAGGCTTGTATCCCGACCTGCCAACGGCTGGCGTCGCGATCAAATTGAACATATTTTTCCTCCTGCAACGTGGTTAGCAAGCGGTGAGTAGTCGAGGGAGCCAAGTCCAATTTTCGGGCAACTTCAGTTAATTTTAATCCCGACGGAGATATGCCTATGGTGTTGAGAATAGACAAAGCTCGGGTCAGGGATTGGACTTGTCCTGTTCGGGCGCTAGATTTCTTTTGCGGAACTGTCATTGAGTGCAAAATTTCCATATTGTGAAAACGTTTCCAAATATTATTCCCTAATGCCACCCTTGCTGTCAATATGCACTTATCAAATTACTACTGAACGACGAGTTGAGTTCAGTTTTCATCTAGAGGAGCCCCGAATGTCGGATTATGTTCAAAAAGGAAATTTAAGTGTCGCTAATGAATTGGTGTCACTTGTTGAAAATGAAATCACAACTGGCTTGGACATTTCAGCCGATAAGATTTGGAGTATTCTGGAACAGTTAGTTGCGGAGTTCGGGCCGAGAAACAAAGCACTTCTTCAAAAACGTGAAGACCTACAATCCAAAATGGATACTTGGTGTAAAGACCATGCAGGGCAAGCCCAAGATCTTCCCGCTTATAAAAAATTCTTGTTGGAAATTGGATATTTGGTGCCTGAGGGACCTGCGTTCAAAGTCACCACCGCAAATGTTGACCCTGAAATCGGATCAGTTGCAGGGCCGCAACTTGTTGTGCCTGTCATGAACGCAAGATATGCCCTAAATGCCGCCAATGCGCGCTGGGGAAGTTTGTATGATGCCCTCTATGGCACCGACGTTATCAGTGAGAGTGGCGGCGCAGAAAAAGCAGGCGCCTATAATCCAGCTCGCGGTGCAAAGGTTATTGAATATGCAACAGCATTTTTGGATCAGTCCGCGCCGTTAGCCACAGGAAGTCATGCAGACGTGACTGCCTATAGTATTGGGGATGACAATGAACTTGCTGCAACTTTAAAAGATGGCAGTAGTGTAGGCCTTAAAGAGCCTGCGAAATTTGTTGGCTATAAAGCGGCAGATAGTCTTACCTCCATATTGCTTGTGAATAACGGGCTTCATATGGATGTCCAGATTGATCCCACTCATCCGGTGGGCCGCGATCATCCGGCAGGTGTTAAAGACGTAGTTATGGAAAGCGCGCTGTCAACTATTCAAGATTGCGAAGATTCTGTAGCGGCTGTTGATGCTGAAGATAAGGCGGTTGTCTACGGCAATTGGCTTGGGCTAATGAAGGGCAACCTTACGGATATGTTCTCCAAGGGCGGGAAATCTGTCGTGCGTAAGTTAAACGCAGACCGGACCTATACGGCTAAAGACGGCGGCGAACTTGTTCTTCATGGTCGCAGTTTATTGTTGGTCCGGAACGTCGGTCATTTAATGACGATCAATGCTGTTTTAGACAGCGCTGGAAATGAAATCCCGGAAGGCATTCTGGATGCCCTTATGACCTCTGCATGTGCATTGCATGATTTGCTTGGCAAAGGGGAGCGCCGGAACAGCCGTGCAGGCAGCGTCTATATTGTTAAGCCGAAAATGCATGGTCCAGAAGAAGCCGCGTTTACAAATGATCTGTTTGCTGCTGTTGAGAGTGCACTCGGGCTAGAGCCAAATACAGTTAAAGTTGGTGTCATGGATGAAGAACGCCGGACAACAGTGAATTTGAAAGAATGTATCCGCGCAGTGTCTGATCGTATCTTCTTTATCAATACGGGCTTTCTAGATCGCACGGGTGATGAGATCCATACAAGTATGGAAGCTGGTGCCTTCATGCGTAAAGATGACAGTAAGGCTGAGCCCTGGATCACCTCGTACGAGGATTGGAATGTCGATATTGGGTTGGAAGTCGGACTTCCCGGTCATGCTCAAATCGGTAAAGGTATGTGGGCGAAACCTGACGAGATGGCCGAAATGATGGTGGCTAAAATCGGACATCCTTCAGCTGGTGCCAATTGTGCTTGGGTTCCGTCGCCAACGGCGGCAACGTTGCACGCTATGCATTATCACGAAATTTCCGTTGCTGATCGTCAGTTAGAACTTTCAAAACGAAAGAAAGCCAGCCTTGATGCTATCTTAACGCCGCCGATCATGAGCGGTCAGAATTTGTCAGACGAAGAAGTTCAAAGAGAGCTTGAAAATAATGCCCAAGGTATCCTTGGATATGTTGTGCGCTGGATTGATCACGGTGTTGGTTGTTCGAAGGTTCCCGATATTAATGATGTTGGGCTGATGGAAGATCGGGCGACCTTGCGCATTTCAAGCCAGCATATTGCAAATTGGCTTCACCACGGGATCTGTAACGAAGACCAAGTGATTGAAGTCATGAAGCGGATGGCGGCTGTTGTAGATGGGCAAAATAGCGGCGATGAGACTTATGTGGCCATGGCTGGGAAATTCGAAACGTCGGTTGCATTTAATGCGGCACTTGATTTAGTGCTGAAAGGCAAGTCTCAGCCAAGTGGGTACACGGAGCCAATTCTCCATGCTCGCAGAATTGAAGCAAAAGCCGGTTAAACCAATACATTTATAAGGTGAATTGAAGGCGCAGACATTTATGTTAATCGACATAAATGCTGCGCTTTTTCTTTTTAAAAATGAGATTTGGAAGTCCGGTCTTGAATTGTGAGTGCTGCCCCGTTTATAAAAATTGAAATGAAGCGCAAAAGACTGGGAGAAATTTTTCGTGACTTCGAAACAAGAAATGCACAAATCGACTGACGCTAGCCATGCCCCTATGAATTTGGGACCATTAGAGCATAATGTTGGCTATCATATGCGAAAATCCGTTTTGGCAGCTCATAGCTCGTTTCTACGTGAAACAGGCGTCAAATTGATGACAGGTCAATATTCTGTTATGGAAATAATTGCCAATAATCCTGGACGAACGCAATCTGCCATTGCTTGGGCTGCTGGTCTCGACCGATCTTCATTGGTCCCCATATTGAACCAGTTTGAAAAACACGGATTTATTACCCGTGATCCCGTCGCCAATGATAAACGGGCTTATGCTGTTTCTCTTACGCCTCGAGGCGATGAGGAATTAGAAATATTGCGCCGAAAAGTTGAAGATATGGAAGAAGTTTTCATCAAAGGTATGGGAGTTCGAAACCATAAACAGCTTATTTCGTTGCTTCAAAAATTTATGGGCGTTTTATAAACGGTAAATTTCTGTTCGTTTGTATTGCGATTCAAATCATGATTCGAGAGAATTAACTGACTTTTCGCTACGTATACTTAAAGTTGCTGTTTTTATTTAGTAAATCCCTAAAGGTTGTTTTTTGCGGGATGTCAACATCTTGTGGTTTGGAAGCCATATTCAATTGATGAAACACCAGAACAAACTTTTAAAGTGTATTTTAAAAATCAATAGCAATTTTAACGCTTGTTTGAATAAGTGAATGTACGTACCTTTCGTTGCAGGAAGGCAGCAATTATGGCTGTTCCTGCTGAGGAGGGGAATATGAGGTTGATATATAATGATCTGGGAGCGGCTTTGTCGGTGAAAAGTTGTTATTCGCGGTTTATGAGTACGGCGTCACTTTTAGTACTACTTTTGCTTTTGTCGAGTGCCTTATTGTTGGAAGGCGAAATGCTTCCAACTTCCTATGCGGATATCCATGCTAGCCTACGGGACGTGCAATAATCGTGACTTTATTTGCTTGCTGAAAATACAATCCTATCTTTCTAACTAAGCAGGTTGCATCGCATCCGATTTACGCAAAAATGTAATGCATACAGTTCTTTAAGATTTGTTTGCTTAGAATGGTGGGGGCGTAATTCTAAGAGTAAGTTAGTTAAGTATGGTAGACGCAGTCGGAAAATTAGATCAATTCAGAGCTAAGGCACTCGGAACGAACGTAAATGCCGTGTCCCTACTTGCGACTGACTATCTAAATCATTTTAATGAGGCATTGATGCTTGCGGAACTGCTTGTCGATATGCCCGATATGCTAGATGAATTCGCGGCTTGGGGCCCCAAGCACTATAAAGACCATTTTAGAGACAGTGGAATTGCTGATCGCGAGCTTGCGATCGATGCATATGACGTGTGCCCTACCCAATACCGAGACCCTTTTGATAACACTGTTTCTATGTTGAACCGGCAATTGACATTACTGCAGTCGAGCTTGCTCAAAGATACTTCGGTCCTTGAAAGCGGCGAGAAAAACGAGTTCATTGCTGTAAAATGTGCGCTTGTTCGAAAACTTATTGACCGTGCCGGCGGTATCATTAATGGTCAAGTGCCTGAAAAAGAACAGAAAGCACCGATAGAAGTTACGGAGAAGCCGAAAGTTGACAGAGGGCTGAAGGAAGAAACCGTCGCTCCAACTGAAGGTGCCATGGTAGAAGTCTCTGATGGTGAAATGTTGGATCAATCTGATATTGATGCCTTGTTTGATTAATATATTTGGAGTGAGACATGTGGTGTAAATCACTCGTTTTACATATAAAATTGGCCCTAAATGTTTTACATTAGGCCCACTGTTTTTACAATTTTCTGCGTGACAGTCTGTCTTGCTGGGTTCCAGCATACGCGTGAGGCGTCCGCGGCGACAAGCAAGGCGTGCTTAAATACCCGTGTAGATCCTCAAGTGATATTTACGCTGAATACGGTGAAAACGACCATAAATCTCAAGAAATCATCCAATCAAATAACGAGTTTTGCAAAAAAAATAAGTGCCTACACACGTGGTAAGGGTCAAAAATTACTTGGGCTCGCCTACACCGAAATGCGATCAGGCATGGGTGTGGAAATTAATGGCGCCCGATTTGGTAAGCGAACATGCATCAGTCTACGGACGGTCAAATTCAGTTTTGAGCGCGTTCACAGCGAGATATTTGTTGCCAAAAAATATAAACCCGGAACCTGTGCCTATAAGGCGGTGTTAGCTCATGAACGGGAGCATATGGCCATAAATGCCAAGGTTCAGGGTAAATATGAGGCGAAGTTAAAGCAAAAAGTGATTGTGGCAGCGAAAAAAATTAAGCCCTATTTCGCGTCAAACCCCAAGAAGGAGCCGAAACGGCTAATCCGGCGCCTGAACACTCAGCTCAGCAGCCTGATGACGCAGTTTGATAAAGAGCGCAAAAAGCTGAATGGTCGGATCGACACATCTAAAAGTTATGCTAAAGTGCATAGGAAATGCACTAAATGGTAGTAATTTATTTGCCTTTTGTTAATTAATTTCTGATCTACTGTTTGGGAATAAAAAGCAACAGAAGTTGCGTATTACTTAATGAAGAGCGGATTGGGTAAATGATAATAGGGAAAGATATTCATCAAATGCTGAACGAGCTGGAACGTTCACGCGAAAAAGATGAAACTAAAGATGCCGATAATTACCGCGAAAATCGAAATTTTCGGCGTAGTCGTGTGGTTTGGGAAGCAAAAGTTAAGATCTATTTCAACGATGTTACTCTGAGAAGTGAAATGCGAGAAGTTCAGGGTGTTGTCCGTGATATTTCAGCCAACGGCGCAAGGCTTGAATTAACGCAGCCTATTTCCGAGCGTGCTGGGCTTGAATTAATTATCCCAAAATTGGGGACTTTTTCTTGTGATACGGTTTGGAATAGCGATTGCCAAATCGGAATTCGATTTAATGAGCCACCAGAAGTGATTTTCCGTCACCTTGTCCGTGTTCTTCCTAATGCATGATTACTAAGTGAGCTATGTTTGATCCTAAGTACCAGTCTTCTTCAGTGTTGTTATATGATCCGCAAGCTTCTTTGCGTCACAACACTAGGACTGCGCTTCTTGCCATAGGGTTTGGCGAAGTTGAAGCTGTAAATTACCGAAAAGAATTTTTGGATCGACTGTCCACAGAAAGCTACGATCTTGTCATTGGCGATATGGTAACACGTGAGGGCAATTTAAACTCGCTGGTTCGCCAAATGCGCCACAACGATATTGGCTCAAATCCATTTGTAAATATTATTATCACCTTATGGAATGCCAGCCCTGAATATGTGAACGAAGGAATTCGTGCGGGAGCAGATGATTTGATCTCACGCCCCATGTCAGCATCCCAAATCGCTGAGCGGGTGCAGGGGTTAGTTGACAACCGAAAACCTTTTATTGTGACGGAAGATTATATGGGGCCAGAGCGGCGACAGATTGTGCGAGGATTGTCTCAAAGCAGTTTGATGATTGTTCCCAATTCGCTGAAGGCAAAAGTTGAAAACCGGCCAGAACTCGATGCGACACCTGAGAATATTACATTGGCACTCAATGCTGTGAATGACCGGAAAATTACCATATTTACCGAACAATATCTCCGGCAATCGGCGAAAATACTCTCCTTAGGTCCCAACATGGAAGACGTAGAAGAGCGTCACCTACTTGTTGCGCAAATGATCAAAATGAACACAGAGCTTATTCGCCGCATTTCTGGCACAGAGTACGCGCATACTGAAGCCTTATGTGACGCATTTTTGGGTGTCTTAGAGCGTATATTGGGATCAAGTGAGGCCATCTTAGGAAAAGATAAAGAATTACTTTATCAAATACCCTTCGGAATTCATAAAGCCTGTAAAGAAGTTAGAGTTTCCGCAAATCTAGCTTTTGATATCGAAGAAGTCGCCTTGCGGTTGAAGAAAACAGGAACTCGTTAAATTATTTCATATGAGAAACGATTTCTTTGTTTACATGAAGGCACGACTATATCAATGAGTGTATGCCGAATGATCGCAGGCGCCACAGTAGTCGGATGAAACGATTGTATTTATTTAGAAGCGGAGGGGCAAGAATGTCAGTGACCCGGCAGTTAGTAAGATGGACACGCAGCGTAATTTTAACCGCTGTTGCCGTTGTCTGGTTTTCAAGCTCATTAACCGCTCAAGATGTTACGTTTTTTCGAATTGGAACGGGATCAACTTCGGGAACCTATTTTCCCATTGGTACCTTAATCGGATCGACCATAACAGGACCACCAGGTAGCCGGCCTTGCGAAGAAGGTGGCTCTTGTGGTGTGCCGGGACTTATTGCTGCTGCGCAAACAACCCGTGGATCAGTCGCTAACATTCGAAGCGTTCTATCGGGACAGCTTGAGTCTGCATTGGCGCAGTCTGATTTAGTTTATGCGGCTTATTACGGAACTGGTGTTTTTGAAAAAAAACCTACCGCGGGAAAATCGTTACGTGTTATCGCAAATTTATATCCGGAGGATGTCCATCTGATTGTTCGAAAGAACATTGGAATTTCATCAGTTGCTGACTTGAAGGATAAAAGGGTTTCTATTGACCTGCCGGGGTCTGGCACACGGCAAAATGCTAAAAATATTCTGAAGGCCTATGGGATCACTACCGCAGATTATGTGGCAGTGGAGGCCAACTCTGACAAGGCTTTAAGCCTGCTTCGAAAAGGGGAGCTCGATGCGTTCTTTTTCATCGCGGGATATCCTGTCGTGGCAGTGGCGGAACTTGCTGACGCGGGTTTGATCGAGTTGCTTCCCATCGCAGGAGGTAAAGCAGATGAAATCATAAATCTTTATGAGTTTTTCAGTGCGAGCACCATTCCAGACGGGACTTATAAGGGGCTTGGCGCTATTCCTACACTGGCGGTTAGTACGCAATGGGTCGTGAATGCGACATTAGCTGATGATTTGGCTTTTGGAATTGCAAGTTCGCTGTGGCATCCCCGAAACCGTGTGCTTCTTGATTCAGGCCATTCAAAAGGCAAGCTTATTCAATATGAGACAGCTCGAAAAGGTGTCGGTATTCCCATTCATCCGGGGGCGACAAAATTTTATCGCCAACGAGATGAAGTGGCAGAATAAGGGAAAGATGTTGTTTGTCTTTCAAGCGTTTGTTACCTTCCAATAAAACTGGAGGAGAAAAACGTGATCCCTAATATTTCCGAAAAAACAGACGCCGTACCAACTGCAATCAAGCCCGTTGAAATTTCAGCATTTGAAGGTTGGTTAGAGACGCAAACGGAGCTTGCAAAAAACTGGCTTTCAGCGCAGTCGTTCAAGCCGAAAAATGGGTCTCACATTGCCATACCCAATGCAGAAGGTAGCATCTCCTTCATTCTGTTTATTGTAACAGAGTTGGTGTGGGACACATGGAGCCTTGCAGCCCTTCCAAATGCTCTTCCAGAAGGTGTTTACCAGCTGGATGCGGAACTCGATGAAAAGCAGGCAACTGATATTGCTATTGGTTGGTCGTTGGGGACTTACAAATTTAACCATTATAAAAAGAATGAAAAAACATCGGCGACGCTTATTCTCCCGAAAAATGCTGACAAGGCGCATATTGAACGGAGTGTTTTTGCAACCAACCTTGCTCGCGATTTGATTAATATTCCAACGTCAGATATGGGGCCGAAAGCTCTCGAAGGTGCCGTCTCCCAGGTTGCTGGTGAATTTGAAGCTCGGCAAATGAATATTGTAGGCTCAGATCTTCTGACCTATTCATATCCAATGGTACATGCTGTTGGCCGGGCATCTACGCAGGAGCCGCGGATGGTTGATATGGTTTGGGGAGATCCAAACGCCCCAAAAGTTACTATCATTGGTAAGGGCGTTTGCTTTGACACCGGCGGTTTGGATTTAAAGCCATCGTCAGCAATGCTGATGATGAAAAAAGACATGGGCGGCGCTGCCATCGCGCTGGGGCTTGCTTATATGATCATGCATGCAAACCTCCCTGTTCGGCTCCGTTTGTTAATCCCGGCAGTTGAAAATTCTGTGTCCGGAAATGCCTATCGTCCGGGCGATGTTTTAACCAGCCGGAACGGGAAAACTGTAGAAATTGGCAATACAGATGCAGAAGGGCGCTTGGTTCTAGCTGATGCCATTACGGCTGCTGACGAACAAGAGCCTGATCTTTTAATAGATTTTGCGACTTTAACAGGCGCTGCCCGAGTTGCTGTTGGTACGGAAATCTCAGCGACATTTACCGATGATGATGATTTATTTGCCTTGATCGAGCGGCATGCGAAAAATGAGAAAGATCCTGTTTGGCGCTTGCCACTTTGGGATGAATACCGGGAACTCATTGATAGTAAAGTGGCAGAAATCAATAACGCTGGATCTTCAGGTTTTGGCGGCGCTATAACTGCAGGTCTTTTCTTGAAAGAGTTTGTTGAGAAAAGCAAAAGCTGGGTTCATTTTGATGTCATGGCCTATAACAGTCGCGCCCGTGCTGGACGACCCGTCGGTGGGGAAGCATTTGCCATGCGGGCAATGTTCGCGGCACTTAAAGAACGTTACGGAAGTTAATTAACGATCGGACAACGCCAATTTAATGCTGAGGCCTGTGAAGGCCCCAGCAACACTGCGATTGAACCATTTAAGAATATTAGGCCGGGCAATAACATGGTGGCGGAGCTTTGCCGCAAACAGCCCGTAGACTATAAATACGCCTAACGTCATGCCCATAAAGATCAAACCTAGCAAGCCCATTTCCAAGGTGGTTGCGTCTTGTTTTGTGTCGACAAATTGCGGCAGGAACGCCAAAAAGAAAATGGATAACTTTGGGTTGAGAATATTTATCAAAAAGCCAGTTGTTATGACCGCCCGGTAATTTTTGGTCTTGTCATTGGTTGAACTCATGGAAAGGGCGCCTTCTCCTTTTAGAGCCTGCCACGCCAAATATAAAAGATACAAGACGCCTGCATATTTAACGCTTTGGAACAAAAGTGCACTTGTATGTAGGATAGCCGATAGTCCCAAGATACTGGCAACTAAATGGGGCACAATTCCAATTGTACAGCCGAATGCCGCTGCCGTGGCATATGAGCGGCCGCGAGAGATTCCCGTTGCAATTGTATAGATGACACCGGTGCCCGGAGCGAGGACGACAATCAATGACGTAATTAAGAATTCAAAGCTCATTCATCTATCCATTATGTGCGTTCAATGCGTCTCTTATACAGGATTGATGGATGGAATGCATCACCGTTACGGTTGCGAAATAAGGCAAATTATGCAATAATTGTTTATGCAAAATAAGAACACATCGCAGGCGGCGTTAAAATTATGGAAGCAAGCCCTTTGTGAGCTTGTCGGGCGTCAGGGGCCTGACTTATCGTCACGTCAAATGGCGATTATGCTAACGGTATATTTGGAGCAACCTCCTCATACGGTTCGGGGGCTCGCAGCCCAGCTGCAGATTTCTAAGCCGGCGGTCACGCGCGCGCTTGATACGTTAAGCAAGATGGAGTTACTGAAACGCAAACCTGACGAGGCCGATCGTCGGTCGATAAATGTTATTAGAACCGTAAAAGGTTCTGTTTATTTGAGTGAAATAGCAGATATTATCGAACAAGCCGCATGGAAAAATCTGACGTAACTTTAAATTTTTCCACCGGCTTGCTGAATTAGTACCCTCTCGTGAGATCAACTTGATTTATTAGAGCGTCGCCGTTTCTGGCGCGGATAATATTCTTCGCTGCAAGCTCAGCAACTTGGCCAGGTGCTGCAATACTTGCCACATGCGGCGTGACACGGATTTTAGGGTGTGACCAAAGCGGACTTTCCTCTGGGAGGGGCTCCACATGGAAGACGTCTAGAGTTGCACCAGACAAATGCCCACTATCCAGCGCTTTGATCAGATCTTCATCAACCAAGTGGCCGCCGCGACCTGGATTGATAATAGCGGCACCTTCTGGAAGTTTTAAAAAAAGCTCGTTATTCAGTATGTTTTCGGTTTCCGGTGTAAGGGGAAGCAGGCATACCAGAATTTCTGTGCGTGCCAAAAACGCGTCCAATTGATCGCTTCCATGAAAACAGCTGACGCCATCAATATCTTTGCTCGTCCGGCTCCATCCAGCTACATCAAATCCCAAAAGATTTAAAGTTTTAGCAGCTCCCTGTCCGAGCTCTCCAAGGCCCATAATACCAACTTTACGGTTTTGGGCGGCAGGAGCGTGGCGAACTTCCCACGATCGGTTTTTTTGCTGCTGATCATATTCAATTTGATAACGGTGATGGTTCAGCACGTGCTGGGTTACATATTCGCTCATCCGAGAGGTGAGCTCGTCGTTTACAACGCGGGCAAATGGTATGTGTAGGGGAAACGTGGGATCTTCAAAGAAATGATCCACACCGGCTCCTAGCGAGAATATCGCCTTCAAGTTTTTAAATTTGGCAAGTTCGCCTTGGGGCATGTTGAAGCAAAGGGCGAATTCGATGTCGTCCGGATTGCCAACTTCTGGGTAAAATCTGATCTCAAGATCAGGGATATGTTTTCCAATTTCAGCCCGCCACCAGTCGTCGCGTTTAATTGAGCTGTGAAAAATCAAAGCCATCGTTCTCTCCCGTTTTTTATTATTTGAGTGTTGCGAGATCAAAAGCCGCTTTCATCAGGGCCTTTGTATATGTGGTTTGGGGGGCGTCGAATATTTGTTTAGACGTTCCTTGTTCGACAATTTTACCCTCTTTCATAACGAGTACAGTATCGGCAAGTGCCCGAACAACCTTTAAATCATGACTGATAAAAAGGTAAGCCAAATTGTATTTCGTCTGAAGGTCCCGGAGCAAGTCAACGATTTGAGCCTGTACGGACATATCCAATGCTGATGTGGGTTCATCCAAAACGATAAACTTTGGCTTCAAGATCAACGCGCGGGCAATGGAAATCCTTTGGCGTTGTCCCCCTGAGAATTCGTGGGGGTAGCGATCTTGTGCATCCCCATCAATTCCGACTTCTTCAAGCGTTTGGGCTATAAGTGCACGCCGCTCTTTGGGATCACCTCTGCCGTGATGGACAAGCAGGCCTTCTTCTACAATCTGGCTCACAGATAACCTGGGGCTTAAACTGGAATAGGGGTCTTGGAAAACAATCTGTATTTCAGATCGCAACGGGCGCAGGTCATCCCAGTCTTTATCTTGAATGGACGTTCCGCAATAAGTGATGTTACCTTCGGATTTCAACAGCCTTAGAAGGGCAAGTCCTAGGGTGGATTTACCAGATCCACTTTCTCCGACAACCCCGACGGTATGCCCCTCTTGTATTTTGAGCGAGATGCCATCTACGGCACGCACATAATCAACGGTTCGTTTAAGTAATCCCTTTTTGATAGGAAAATGAACCTTAATGTTCTCAGCTCGGATAACTTCTTTGGCGGTATCGTCTTTGATGTGAGGGAGCCCCTTTGGTTCTGCTTCAAGCAGCATTTTTGTATAGCTATGCTGCGGGTTTTCAAACAGTTCCTCAACCGGCGCCTGCTCAACGATTTCGCCATCTGTCATCACGCAAACCGTTTTTGCCATATGCCGAACAATGCCAAGATCATGAGTGATGAGCAAAATCGCCATGCCCATCCGTTCTTGTAAATCTTTGAGGAGTTCAAGAACCTGCGCCTGAATGGTGACATCAAGGGCGGTAGTTGGCTCATCTGCAATCAAAAGGTCAGGCTCGTTCGCGAGTGCCATGGCGATCATTACGCGCTGTCTTTGCCCGCCAGAGAGCTGATGCGGATAGGCGCTCAAGCGATCTTCAGTGGCTTCAAGTCCCACTAAATCTAGAAGTTCACGAACCCTAGCGGCGGCTTGTTTTTTATTCATTCCCTTATGCACCAACAAGGTTTCGTTGACTTGCTTTTCGATGGTGTGAAGCGGGTTAAGGGAGGTCATGGGTTCTTGAAAAATCATCGAGATTTTATTGCCGCGAATGTTATGCATGACATCATTATTAGCCCCCACAACATCAAGGCCATCTACATGAATTTCCCCCGTTGGATGAGAGGCTAACGGGTAGGGAAGAAGCTGTAAAATACTGAGGGCAGTGATGGATTTACCCGATCCACTTTCGCCCACAAGGGCCAATGTTTCGCCTTTTTCAATCTCGAAGGAAACGTTTTTAACCGCGGGAAGGTCTTGCCCCTTCACTTTGAAAGAAATGGCGAGGTTATCTACTTTAATAAATGCCATTATTTAAATGTCTTTCTGGGATCAAAAGCGTCGCGAATACCCTCTTGCATGAAGAAGGCGAGGGTCAGCATGATGGATAAGACCATAAAGGCAGTAATGCCGAGCCACGGTGCTTGTAGATTGGCTTTTCCTTGCGCCAGGAGCTCACCCAACGACGGTGACCCCGGCGGTAGACCAAGACCCAAGAAATCAAGGGAGGTGAGGCTGACGATGGCTCCAGTTAGCACAAAAGGCAAGAAGGTCAGGGCCGATACCATTGAATTTGGAAGTAGGTGTTTGAAAATAATGACACGATCGCGGACACCAAGCGCCCGGGCGGCCCGTACATAATCAAAGTTCCGCGACCGTAAAAACTCTGCGCGGACGACCCCCACCAAGCTCGGCCAGCTAAACAGAAGCAATAGGGCAAGCAATATTATAAACGTGGGCTCAATCATGGCCGCAAGTATAATTAGAATATAGAGGCTTGGCATTCCGCCCCATATCTCGAGCAGGCGCTGGAAGATCAAGTCAATGGTTCCGCCAAAATACCCTTGGATAGCACCGGCAGAGACACCGATGATGGAGCTCAAGATTGTGAGGATTAGGCCGAACGACACAGAAATGCGGTAGCCATAGATGACGCGAGCCATAACATCCCGGCCTTGATCATCGGTCCCGAGCCAATTTTCAAAGTCAGGAGAGCTCGGGGCTGGTGATTTCAAATCATAATTGATCGTGGTGTAGCTGTAACGAATTATGGGCCAGATCGTCCATCCGCCAGCTTCCTCTATCAGTTCAGAGACAAAGGGATCGCGGTAATCAGCTTCAGTTTCAAAATCGCCACCAAACGCGGTCTCCGGATAGGTCACTAAAAAGGGCGTATAAAACTCGCCCTTATGGGAAATGAGGAGCGGTTTATCGTTAGCGATAACTTCTGCGAAAAGGGAAATAGTGAATAGGCATAAAAACAAGATCATGGACCAATAGCCGCGCCTATTTGCCTTGAAGTTTTCCAGTCTGCGTTGATTAATCGGGGAAAGTTGCATGATCTTTAAGCCCCCCGCGCTTCAAAGTCGATCCGAGGATCAATAAGAGTATAGGTCAGGTCGCCAATTAAGTTCATGATCAGTCCGAGTAACGCAAATACATAGACGGTTGCGAAGATAACTGGGTAATCCCTGTTAATGGCGGCTTCAAATCCGAGCAGGCCCAAACCATCTAGACTGAAGATCACTTCGATAAGCAATGACCCGGTAAAGAGAATGCCAATAAACGCACTGGGAAATCCTGCGATTACGATGAGCATGGCGTTACGGAATACATGACCATATAAAACCCGTTTTTCAGATAACCCTTTTGCCCGTGCGGTAAGCACATATTGCTGACTTATCTGGTCGAGGAATGAGTTTTTGGTTAGCTGAGTTAAAGCTGCAAAACCGCCAATAACCATGGCTGTAACGGGAAGGGCAAGATGCCAGAAATAATCGCCGATCTTCCCAAGTAAACTGAGTTCGTCATAATTTTCTGACGTTAGTCCGCGAAGAGGGAACCAATCTAGATAGGAGCCTCCGGCAAAGAAGACGATCAATGCAACAGCAAATAGGAAACTCGGAATTGCGTTTCCAACGATGATGAGGCTGCTACTCCACACATCGAAACGGCTGCCATCCCTTACCGCTTTTTTGATGCCAAGGGGGATCGAGATTAAATAGACGAGTAACGTTGTCCAAAGACCCAAAGATATGGAAACAGGCATCTTTTCAAGAACAAGATTAAACACGGTTTCATCCCGGAAGTAGCTGGTACCAAAATCAAACACTAGATAGTTTTTGATCATCAGGAAAAAACGCTCATGGGCCGGTTTGTCGAAGCCAAATTGGACTTCAAGTTCCTTTATGAATTCAGGGTCGAGACCTTGTGCGCCGCGATAGCTGCTTTCATTGCCGCTTCCGGCGCTGGGGCTACTACCAGACGATAAATCACCGCCGCCAGATCCGCCTATTCGGGCAGTCGCGCTCACTGCGGTTCCTTGGATTTCCGCAATTATTTGCTCGATGGGACCGCCCGGAGCAAATTGGATAACAGCGAAATTTAAGACCATGATGCCAAAAAGCGTCGGGATCATTAAAAGAAGTCGCCTGAAAATATATGCGAGCACTAACTATCCCCTAATTACTTGTTGCAGTAGACAATTTAGCCGCTTTTTCTTTATCATACCACCAACTATGTAAGGCCGCGCGATCGTAGCCGGGCTTTGCAGCCGCTGGGCGGCCAAATTTGTCCCAATAGGCGACAAAATGACTGGCTTTAAACCATTGAGGAATTGTGTAGTGAGAGGTCATTATAATCCGGTCTAGCACGCGGGTTGCAATCTTTAACTCATCTCGATTTTTTGATTTCAAGATTGCCTCAATCGCCGCGTCTACTGCCTTGCTTTTAACACCAGCTACATTTAGTCCGCCGACGGTATCGGCAGATTTTGTGCCCCACCAATTGCGAAGTTCAATGCCGGGATATGCGGGCTGCGAAAAGCGTCGGGTTGTTATGTCAAAATCAAAATCTTGTATGCGGTTTTGCCAACTAGCGGCATCAATAATCCGAATGCGGGCATCTACGCCAATGCGCTCCAGATTTCGGATGAAGGGGTTGATGATGCGGGTGAATGATTTGTTATACAGCAGGAATTCAATTTTCATTTGGGCGCCAGTGTGATCAACCAGTTTTTTATGGCGAACAGTCCAGCCGGCATCTTTTAGCTCGTTGAGGGAGAGCCTGATGGCCTTGCGAACATTACCGCTACCATTTGTTTTGGGCGGGGCATATGCCGCTTCAAAAGCGGCTGCTGGAATGCTGTCTTTCCATTGGTCCAGAAACGCTAGTTCACTATTTGAGGGAAGGCCTGCTGCGCTCATATCTGAATTTTCAAAAATTGATGTGAGACGTTCGTAACTGCTGTAAAACAGGTTCTTATTTGTCCACTCATAATCGAACATTCGGCCAAGCGCTCGCCGAACCCTGACATCCTTGAATTTGTCTCGTCGCGTGTTAAAGAAAAAGGCTTGATATCCCGTTAGGGCGGCATCCTTCAAAGTGTCTTTTATAATGTAACCCTTGTCATAGGCTGGCTTGCCATCATATTCAGCCGCCCAGCTGCGGGACGTAAATTCCTCCCGAAAATCATACTCACCGGCAAAGAAAGCTTCAAGGGCAACTGTTCTGTCGCGATAATAGTCTATTTTGATGCGGTCAAAATTGTAACGACCCACATGAACAGGTAATTTTTCCGCCCAGTGATTTTTGACCCGCTCATAAGTGACCGACCGCCCCGGTTGTACCTTCGTTATCTTGTATGGGCCCGACCCCAGAAGCGGTGTCATTGTCGTCTGTTTAAAGACGCGATCTTTAAAGGAAGCTTCAGATAAAATCGGCATATTGGCGATTTGTAAAGCAAGGCCACGTGTTCGGGCGCCTTCTTTGAAGTCAAAGCGAATTCGGTTCGTACCTGTAATGGTTGGGGGCAGAACATCTTCAAAGCGCAGGCGGTAGCGGGGATGACCTTCTTTTGTCAGAACGTTAAAGCTATAGGCTACGTCTTCTGGTGTAATGGGAGAGCCGTCATGAAAAACTGGCCCTTTCCGCAAAATAAATTCCACCCATTGCCCTGTCTCATCCATGACAGCTTCTTTGGCCACAAGCCCATATACGGCATCGGGTTCATCATGGGCTCGTGTCATCAGACTGGCATAGTTAAACGATAAATCGCCCCCAATATCGGCATTGATCACGTCATATAACCCTTTGAGTATGAAGGGGTTTACGCTATCAAAGCTGTCCGCATTTCGAATGCGGATGGTTCCGGTTTTAGGCGCGGCAGGATTGACGAAATCGAAATTTTTAAAATCTTTTTGGTATTTTAAATCACCAAAGCTGGAAAGCCCATGAGTTGTATACTGATCAGCGAAAGCGTGTTGCCCAGAAAACGCGAGAAGCCAAAGAACACCAGCAAACAGAGTTTTTATTCTCCCTCCCATCAAGCATTCTCCCAATTTAGTTAGATTTTTTGAGTGATTTTAGACCATCTCTCAGAGCTTTTTCCTTCGTGGGATCCGCCCACCATGCAGAGATGTCCGTACCCTGAACTGGAGTCACTCCGGTGTTTCCAAATTTGTTCCAATAAGCAATTCGCTCAAACGCAGATGTGAACTGCGGTATGGCATAGAAATTCCAACTCAACACTCGGTCAAGTGCGCGTACGATCGGTTTTAAATCATCATACGTTGGCGCAGCGATCAATTTTTCGATTAATTCATCAATAACCGGATTTTCAATCCCCATTAAATTCCTGCTGCCGGGACGTTTGCCGGCAGCACTTCCCCAAAATTCCCGTTGTTCGTTACCTGGGCTGTTTGTTTGGGCAAATCCAGTTGTCACAATATCAAAATCGTAGCTCCGAAGACGTGCGGTGTATTGGGCAGAATCCACCACGCGGGATGTGGCTGTGACGCCGAGCTTTTCCATATTTTTGATGAAGGGCCCGATAATTCGCAAGGCGTTAGGGTCATAGGTTAGAAACTCGATGACGAGAGGCGCCCCTGTTGTTGGGTCAATAAGTTTTCCGTCTGCAATTTTCCATCCAGCATCCTTCAAGGTTTTTTTTGCAGCGCGCAACGGTTTGCGATCGCGTCCACTGCCGTTGGTAACAGGCGGCTCATAGGCAGGGCCAAATACCCGGCTTGGTATTTGAGATCGGTAGTCTTCCAATATGGCGAGTTCATCTTGCGTAGGTGCGCCCTTTGATGCCATTACTGAGTTATAAAAGTAGCTGTTTGTCCGCTTATATTGATTGTAGAAAATATTTTTATTTAGCCATTCAAAGTCAAACGCGTAGGAAAGAGCTTCCCGAAGGGCAGGGTCTTTAAATTTTTCTTTTCTCAGATTGAAAGCATAGACTTGCTGACCCGCAGGATAGCTACTGGGGATATTTTCTTTGACCACAAGCCCTTGTTTGAGAGCTGGAAAATTGTAGCCAGTTGCCCAGTTTTTGGCGCTGTTTTCGGCCCTAAAATCATATTCACCAGCTTTGAAGGCTTCTAATAAGACCGACGTATCGCGGTAATAGTCATATCGCATGGTGGCAAAATTATACCGGCCTTTATTAAGGGGCAGGTCTTTTCCCCAATAATCGTCTACGCGTTCATATGTGATAAAACGGTTGGCTTCAAATTCCTTCACCCGGTAGGGGCCAGAACCAAGTATCGGTTTAAGGGTAGTTTCCTCGAAAACTCTACTTTTGAAATGTTTCTTCGATAATACGGGGAGGAGTTGTCCAACGATTTGGGGTAATTCACGGTTGGGTGGGCCTGAAAAGGTAAATTTGATGCGTTTAGGGGTTAATGCGATGGCTTCTTTAACGTCTGCATAGTAATAGCGAAAGAGAGGGCGCCCCTTCTCTTTGACCATTTTCAAGCTGAAGATCAGGTCTTCGGATGTGATCGGCGTTCCATCATGAAACCTTGCTTCTTCTCGCAAGTTGTAGATGACAAAGCTGAGGTCATCCGCAACTTCCACGCTTTCGGCAACTAAACCATATTCCGCACTGGGGGAATCGCTGGGTTGCCCCATGAGGGTTTCAAACGTCAGACCAACGCCAGAGGCAATGTTTCCCTTCGAAATGTAGGGATTTAAATTGTCAAAACCGCCACGGGCCGACAATTTTAGGCTTCCGCCTTTGGGAGCGTCTGGGTTTACGTAATCAAGATGTGTGAAGTCAGGGCCGTATTTTAAAGGCCCGGCTAACGACAATCCATGCGACTTAGTCGTTTTGATATCTTCAGATAGGGCGATATTTGTGCTGGTGAGCACAGTTGCAATGAGTGTGGCTGCCGCCGTCAGAAGTTTCATTTTTCCCCAGTGAGTTCTTGACCTAATTGTAAGTCAAGATGGGGTTAAATGCCTAAGACATCAAGATTTATTCAATAATAATGTTTTTATGTGGACTTCAATTTAGCGAGAGCGGCTTCGTGAAGGCTTTCGTTGCCAGAGGCAAGGACGTAACCCGGGTTGGTCAGCGTAAGCTGTTCCCCGTCCCAGTTTGTGATCGTTCCGCCAGCATTTTGGACAACAGGAACCAGTGCACAATAATCAAAGGGTTTCATATCTGCATCAGCAACTACATCGACAAAGCCAAGAGCAAGCAGACCAAACGCATAACTGTCATAACCGAAACGAACCCGTTTTACGCTATCACACAGTTGTTTGTATTCATCACTGCGATCACATTTGAGAAGTTCAATGCCATAGGAGTACAAGGACGCATCCGGGATTGTTGTGATATCTGGGTTTGTCGAGATAGTCTCGCCGTTCAGTGTTGTCGTGCCATTGGCACCAACCCAACGCTCGTTCGCAATAGGCTGATCAACAATCCCCATGATGGGAACACCGTTGCGGCATAAGCCTACAAGAATTGCAAAAGTGGGGGCACCTGAAATAAAGGAGTGAGTGCCGTCAATGGGATCTAGCACCCAAACATATTCTGCGTCAGTTCTAACCTGTCCGTGTTCTTCGCCGTAAATGCCGTGATCTGGGAATTCAGCTTCAATGATCTGGCGCATGGCCATTTCAGCGTTCTGATCCGCAATGGTTACGGGGCTGGCATCGTCTTTACTGATAATATCAATTTTTTGACGAAAAAGCGGGCGAATGATCTCGCCGGCTGCATCAGCGAGCCGATGAGCGAGATCAATAAATTCAGGAGGACAGGTTTTACTCATACAGAAAAAGACTTTTTAGTTTGCTGCGGGAAGTGGGATTGATGATGAGCCCAAAGTCCGAAGGAACGCAATCAAATTTGCGCGATCTGTTGGTTTTTTAAGACCAGCAAATGACATCTTTGTTCCTTTGATGAAGTCTTTTGGTTTCGTTAAAAACGCGTCCAAATCTTCAAAAGACCAATCGCCCCCTTTTTCTGTTAATGCAGCAGAGTAAGAGAAGCCAGCACCGGCGCCTTTTGCTTTTCCAACGATCGCATATAGGTTAGGGCCGATTTTATTTTTACCGCCGTCTTCAGTGGTGTGGCATGAACCACATTTTTTGAAGACTTTTGATCCTTTAGAAGGATCCGCTGCCGCTAACAGGGCGCCAAGAGATGGACCTTCTGTTGCTGCTGTCGCTACCGCTTCCGTGCTCACTGCTTCAGTTCCTGTATCAATCGCATAAGCGGCTTTTTCAGGAATTGTGGGAGAAACGGCGATATTTGCGATTTCGTTGATCGCTACAACAAGAAGGGCACCCGCAAGTACTGCACCGGCAATTTTGTTTAGCTCGAAATTATTCATTGCTTACCTCAGCTCATATATTCTGGCGTAGCTCTACCAAACACAGCGAAAAAAAGCGAGTGGAATTTAACTGCTTTTGCTTCGAATTCTTACGACGTATAAAAAGAAAGCCAAATTGACACAGTCGTTTGGATGGTTTTTTGGAATTGAGGAGTTAGTTTTTTCATGGCTGAAGGTTTGAAACCGGTTGTTGTAATCCCTGCACGAATGGCCTCCACTCGCTTGCCCGGCAAGCCTTTGGCGGATATCGCGGGCAAACCAATGATTGTGCAAGTCCTTGATCGCGCCCGGGAAGCAGACATTGGTCCGGTGATTGTCGCTTGCGCTGAACAGGAAATCGCGGACGCTGTGATTTCTGCTGGTGGAAATGCCGTTTTAACGAGAAGCGATCATCCTTCCGGCTCAGATCGCGTGTTTGAAGCTGTTGAGAAATTCGATCCCACAGGGAGATTCGATGCCATTATTAATTTGCAAGGGGATTTGCCGGGTCTTGATCCAAAAGCAATTCTAGCAGCGCGGGAAGCTTTGTCACCGGAGAATGTGGATATTGCGACACTGGTCGCTGAAATCACTGATCCGGCTGAACTTGGTGATGAAAATGCAGTGAAGGCTGTGGTTAGCATGAAAGACGGCGAGACAATCGGCCGGGCAATTTGGTTTAGCCGCCTGCAGGCGCCATGGGGCGATGGTCCGCATTATCATCACATCGGTATCTACGCCTATCGGCGGGCGTCGTTACAGAAATTCGTGGGCCTGCCACCCTCACCATTAGAGCTTCGGGAAAAGCTGGAGCAACTTCGGGCTTTAGAGGCTGGAATGCGAATTGATGCAGCATGCGTTGACACTGTGCCCCTTGGTGTTGATACTCCCCAAGATTTACAGCGTATGCGGGAGTTTTTCGCTGCGCGATAAAGACCTAATAAGTACGATATATTTTGCTGAAACCACATTATAAGTAACCGGAAAATGATTATGGCTAATCCAGAACCAGAAAATTCAATTGCCTTTCAAGGTGTTCTTGGTGCGTATGGGCATCTGTCCTGCAAGAAAGTCTTTCCGGATATGGAAGCCATTGCCTGTGAAACTTTTCTGGACGCCATCACTATGGTCCGGGAAGAAAAAGCCAAATACGCAATGATCCCCATAGAGAACTCATTGGGCGGACGTGTGGCAGATATCCACCATTTGCTGCCAGATAGTGGCTTATATACAATTGGCGAGCATTTCCAGCCTGTGCAACATCAGTTGCTTGGTGTGAAGGGTGCAAAATTTACGGATATCAAAACAGTCCACAGTCATGAGCAGGCGTTGTCGCAATGTCGTAATTTCATCCATGAGCTGGGTATTGAGCCAGTTTTCCATGCGGATACTGCGGGATCCGCCAAAATGATCGCAGAACTTGGGGATAAGACGCAAGCCTCTATCGCGTCCAGCCTCGCCGGTGAAATCTATGGTCTAGATGTCCTGCGGGAACGGGTGGAAGACCGCCTTGGCAATACAACACGCTTTCTTATTCTATCGCGTAACCGTGTTGATCCCGGCCCAAAAAAGGGGCCTTGCATGACGAGCTTCGTGTTCCAAGTTCGCAGCCAACCTGCCGCGCTGTATAAGGCGCTCGGCGGATTTGCGACAAACGGTGTGAATGTCACCAAGTTGGAAAGCTACATTACAGACGCAAGTTTTGAAGCTGCACAATTTTATATCGATGTGGAGGGGCATCCAGATGAAGCTCATCTTTCTCGTGCCATAGAAGAATTGCAGTTCTTTTCGGCAAAGTTGAAAATGCTTGGTGTCTATCCGCAAGACACATACAGAAAAGAATATAAAGCATAACACTTGATAAGTTGCGATTTACCAAATATAAGCTCTGTCAAATTTACTGGCAGAGTGTTTGCTTGTGACGTATTTTGTTTAGGATTTTTTAATGTCGATAATTTCAGAAACTACTCCAATGCAGCGTGCTTTTCTGATCGCGGGTGTTCTCGCAATGACGATCGTGGTTACTGCGTCAAACATTCTGGTTGAGATGCCGATTAATGATTGGCTAACGTGGGGAGCATTGAGTTATCCGTTTGCGTTTTTAGTAACAGACCTTACAAATCGGGCGTTAGGTCCCTCTAAAGCGCGGATTGTTGTCTGTGTCGGCTTTGCCGCGGCAGTGATTATGTCCCTAATCTTGGCGGATGCGCGAATTGCACTGGCGTCAGGCTCTGCGTTCTTGCTAGCACATCTTCTTGACATCTTCTTGTTTGATAAATTACGCCAAGCTGCTTGGTGGAAAGCACCTTTAATTTCCTCCATTGTCGCTTCAAGTCTTGATACGCTGATATTCTTCAGCCTAGCCTTTGCCGGTACAGGTCTTCCGTGGGAGACATGGGCGCTTGGAGATTATGGCATTAAGCTGTTTATGGTGATTGCTTTGATTTTACCTTTCCGTGGTCTCTTGAAATTTACGGATCCATTGACATTGGCAAGCACTGCCCGCTAAGGCTCGGTCAAAAAAATGGGCTGTGCGCTAACACAGCCCAAGTAAGGGAGGAAACGCCCTCTCTCAAGGGCAGTCAGTGTATGTGTGCTGACAAGAGATATATTGCACCTGCGAACGAAAATCGCACGAGCAAGTTCCCCCTTTTTTAGCATAAATCTATTCCAAAACAGAATGCTTATTGCTTGAGCAGGTTGCTCACTTAATA
>Ga0105357_10000264_pt1 | contig 27184 bp, 22 predicted proteins | sample GOMGulsemesocosm_4_FD_83660 | JGI IMG/M metagenome (GOLD analysis project Ga0105357, IMG submission 83660) | Methane-oxidizing microbial communities from mesocosms in the Gulf of Mexico - GOM15B Gulf of Mexico | ecosystem: Environmental > Aquatic > Marine > Cold seeps | place: USA: Gulf of...
CTGTAACCGTCTAGCGCTGATGCTTCTTCGCCTTCCTCAAGAAGGAGTGCGATGGGCGTATTCACAGCAACATTGTCGGTATCACCGTCAATGAGTATCCTACCAATAGTACCTTCATCCACGGCTTCAACTTCCATGGTGGCTTTGTCTGTTTCGATTTCGGCGAGGACGTCACCAGAGGCAACTGTATCCCCTTCACTAACCATCCAGCGGGCTAGTTTTCCTTCGGTCATTGTCGGCGACAGAGCCGGCATGAGAATCTCTGTAGGCATCAGAATTTCCTTTATCTCTTGTCTTGCTCTGTGGGTTAAATAACGATGTCAGTATATAGCTCGTCAGGATGCGGCTCGGGACTGTCCTGCGCAAACTGGACGGCTTCGGCAACGATCGCTTTTACGTCGCGATCGATCTCTTTCAGCTGGTCTTCGGTATATACTTTTTCGTTCAGAAGTTTTTCGCGAACACGCTCGATCGGATCACTTTCGGCGCGCTTCTTATTCACTTCTTCTTTGGATCGGTATTTAGCCGGATCTGACATGGAATGACCGCGATACCGATATGTTTTCATTTCCAGAATATATGGGCCTTTTCCACTTTTGGCCCATTCAACGGCTTTACGGCCAGCTTCGGCAACAGCAAAAACATCCATGCCATCCACTTGTTCCCCTGGTACATTGAAACTTTCACCGCGGCGGAAGAGTTCTGTTTGAGCAGACGCCCGCTTAACAGAAGTTCCCATGGCGTATTCGTTGTTTTCAATAACATAGACAACTGGAAGGCTCCAGAGTTCTGCCATATTGAAGCTCTCGTAGACTTGACCCTGATTAACAGTACCATCGCCCATATAACAAAGGGTCACATCACCGGTATTTTTGTATTTTTGACTAAATGCCAAACCTGTCCCCAAAGGAACGCAGGCACCTACAATTCCGTGACCGCCATAGAAATTCTTTTCCTTGGAGAACATGTGCATAGAGCCGCCCTTGCCCTTAGAATAACCACCCTCACGGCCAGTTAATTCTGCCATCACGCCTTTGGCTTCCATACCACATGCAAGCATATGTCCGTGATCACGGTAGGATGTTATAACGGCATCGGTCGCAGAAATGGTTGATTGCATACCCACAACAACGGCTTCTTGGCCAATATACAAGTGACAGAAACCTCCGATAAGTCCCATGCCATATATCTGACCAGCTTTTTCCTCAAAACGGCGGATAAGCAGCATGTCTCTATAATATTTCTTGATCTGGTCTTTATCGACCTTGGTGGTCTTACGGCGAGTAGTAGAAGCTTTTCGCGCCATGATCTCTCCCTTGTACAACAATACTGCGCGTGGTCAGTTGTGACCGACAGTTGTGATTAACGTTGGTTTGAATGTGACGCTAAATTCGTTAATAAACAAGAAATTGTATTAAATTAATCAAATTATGGTTAAGCAAGTTAATATTGCTGCATTGCGACAAAAAATCACAGTGCTTCAGTTACCATTACGCTGGCGCAATTAAAGGATAAAAGTAAATGAAATTTGGAAATTTTTACAACTAATAGAGCGGCTACACAGAAACAATATGTCTAAAGTTACTCATGGAGCTGATTATTTGGTGTATATGACCACTTCATCCGGGTGGGCTAGACCAAGCACTTTTCGCGCTCTTTCCTCTAACATATCGAGATCTAGATTCTCAGGATTCATCAGCTGAACCCTTTTTTCTAACTTATTTTTTTCGAGTGTCGACAGTTGAAGCTCCGCATTTTGCACCTGCATTTCTTGCTGCAACTTCAAATAAGCGAAAAGACCACGATCACCTTCAATCAAGTGATAACTAAAATAACAAATTGCCAGCAGGCCAAAGGTTGGCCCGGCACTTGTTCTAATTCTTTTGCGTATTTCATAACTGAGATTCATAAGGGGAGTGAATCAAATTCGACTCGCCGGGTCAATATATTAATTGGTATATCACTCCAAATTCTCGATTTTTCTTTTCTCAAGAAACAATTCCAGCTGGTTCAAGCTTTCATCGGAGACTTTTCCAATCTGCATGCGATCAGAAAGACTATCATTTCCGTCAATTGCCAACCTTTCGATTTTACTGGCGAGCTTAGACAGCTTCGACAACCCGACATTAGCCGTCATCCCCCTAATTTCATGCGCAATTGATGTAATTCTCTCGTCTGAGACATCCGGCCTCATGATCTCTGGTAAAGTACGGGACAATGTGAGCATGACTGAATCCACCAACAAATTAAACTGTTCTCGTGGCAGTAGCTCTGTAAGTGGTGCCAGCGTCACAATATCAAGATATTCATCATTTGGATCTATATCCGATAATAAACTATTGGCTAAAAACGGATCTTTTCCACTCATTTTTTGAATTTTCAAGATCGCTTCTCGCAAATCAGCCCTGATAACCGGTTTGGTCAATGTATCTTGCATACCAACTGACAAATATCGCTCCACCTGTGATTTAAAGGCGTTTGCAGTCAAGGCAATGATGGGCAGGACGTTTGGATAAGGGTAGACGCTTCGAATAGCTCTGGTGGCGTCCATACCATCCATGACAGGCATTTGAATATCCATCAACACCAAGTCAAACATAACCGGTCCCGCATTCCTTATCGCATCGACAGCCTCCAGTCCGTGACTGGCAACAACAACGGTATGTCCGTCTTGTTCCAACATTTCACAAATGATCATTTGGTTGACGCTGTTGTCCTCCGCAATGAGAATTTTCATGGGCAAAATTTCGATATCTTCAGCGGGTTGCTCGCCTGTTACCTCTGATTTCGTTATTTTTTGAACATCCACATTAAGAGCAAAAGTTGTTCCACGACCAATTGCACTTTCAACCGTTAGCTTTCCGTCCATTAACTCAGCCAGCTGTTTTGAAATACTAAGTCCTAAACCAGTCCCCAAACCTGATTTTCGCCCAGCTTCAGACTGATTAAATTCATCAAAAATCTCCAACTGTTCTTTTTCAGTGATCCCATAGCCGGTATCACTAACCTCGAAATTCAATTCGAGTATGTCATTACTTTGCTCTTGTATGCTCACGAGAATTTTTAGCGAACCTTCTTCTGTAAACTTTATGGCGTTTCCAATAAGATTGAACAGAATTTGCCGGATATGACTGTAGTCCCCAAATGCGATTTGATCTCCGTCTCCGATTATCTTGTAGTCAAAATTCAGGCCTTTTTTATCAGCTTGCGGTAAAAACATTTCGTACAGCTCATCTATCAAGTTCGAAATAACAAATTCTTCATCATGTGCTTCAGCAGCGCCTGCCTCAATCCGAGCAAAATCCAGAACCTGATTGATCAACGTCATTAAGAAATAACCAGATTGTTTCGCTATTTTCAATTTAGATCGTACATCCTCAGGGAGTTCCGGTTTATCAATAAGCTGCAAAACGCCCAAAACAGCATTTAGCGGTGTGCGAATTTCATGAGACATTGCGGCTAAAAATTTAGACTTAGCTTCATTTGCGTCATTGGCGATTTCTTCCGCCTTCTTCCTCTCCCGGCTTTCCTGTTCTAAAACTATATTCGCATGCTGGACTTGCCGGCTCACTAAAGACGCCTTCAGCAGGTAGAATAACAAAAAGGAAAGTATCAGCGAGAATGTGATGATAATTCCAACGATAGAAGGATTGATATATGGTCCATCATGGACAAAAAATTGTGTTTTTGGTCGCAGTGAAACAACTAATTCATTTCCAGAAACGTCGATGACTGAATTCCCAACCCATTTCCCGTTCGCGTCTCCAACATAATTATCAGATTGGTATATGGTGTCTCCAGCCATCAGAACGGAAATGTCAAAATCACTTGCATTAAAGCTACTATCCACCAACGACGATAGCCATTCTTGAGTTTTGAAAACTGCCAGAATAAAGCCGTCGAATTCACCACCTGTATAAATTGGAAAATAGATTAAGATCCCTTTTCCGCCTTGGACCAAATTAATGGGCTTCGTAACTGAAACGGTTTTGAGATCTTTTGCATCGTTTAAAGATTTACGGCGCCGTTCTTCAAACCCCAGGTCCAAATTTACAGCCTTTTCATTTCCGGCAAGCGGGACAACCCAGCGGACGATAAAATCCCCATCCACCCACTCAATAGCTTGAAAACCAGGCCGATCATCCAAATAATTTGAAACATCAGCTTCAAATTCTCTTTGAGGGGTACCGCCCGTAATTTTCCACCTAGAAACGATCCTCTGAATATCAGAAACCCGTTTATTTATGTCATTTTCGATGATTGTTGTAAGGACACCGCTTTCATATTGCAGCGTCGAGCGTAGTTCTTTTCCGCGGCTTTCAGATAGAACGTCCCATGTGAACCATGCGATAAAACATCCTATTACGAATGTTAATACGGGGAGGGCCCTACGGAACTTCTGAGAAGCTATTGGCGAAGCCATTATCGCGCCTTCCTTCTTTCAGTATTTCTTAATACCACAGTTATCTACTATAACTTATAGATTAGGAATTACTAAATCATTAAAACAACCCTCCCGATCTACTAATTAGCGTTCTAGACATAAAAAAAGGGCGGATATAAATCCGCCCTAACTCGACTTCTTAACCGACGAGATTTTACTTCAAAATCGATCGTCCAGCATACTCTGCTGCGTCGCCTAACTCTTCCTCAATGCGGATGAGCTGGTTATATTTTGCGAGCCTGTCAGAACGTGCCAGGCTTCCTGTTTTAATTTGTCCGCAATTAGTAGCAACAGCCAGATCAGCAATGGTTGCATCTTCTGTTTCACCAGAACGATGAGACATGACTGCTGTGTATCCGGCTTTATGCGCCATTTCAACGGCTTGCATGGTTTCCGTCAGTGTGCCGATTTGGTTCACTTTTACGAGGATCGAGTTTGCAACACCTTGGCTGATGCCATCCGCAAGGCGTGCAGGGTTTGTGACGAACAAATCGTCACCGACGAGTTGGATCTTATCTCCCAGTTTTTCTGTTAAGAGTTTCCAACCAGCCCAGTCATCTTCGGACATACCATCTTCGATAGAGATGATTGGATAATCTTCAACAAGTTTTGCGTAATATTCAACCATTTGCTCTGACGATAATTCTTTGCCTTCACCTTTAAGATGATATTTCCCGTCAGAGTAGAATTCAGTAGAAGCTGAATCCAGTGCCAGGTAAATATCTTCACCCGGTTTAAATCCCGCGGCTTTAATGGATTCCATAATAAAATCGAGCGCATCGCGGGTGCCGCCGATATTGGGAGCAAATCCACCTTCATCGCCGACGTTCGTGTTATGGCCAGCATCACTGAGTTTCTTTTTCAGCGTATGAAATACTTCTGCGCCCATTTGCACCGCTTCCCGAATACTACCGGCAGAGACAGGCATAATCATGAACTCTTGAATATCAATTGGGTTATCAGCATGCTCGCCGCCGTTGATGATATTCATCATCGGAACTGGCAAGATACGTGCTGACGAGCCACCAACATAACGATACAGCGGAAGGTTCGCATCAATGGCAGATGCTTTTGCGATGGCCATACTAACGCCCAAAATTGCGTTAGCGCCTAGGCGGCTTTTGTTATCTGTGCCATCCAGCTTCATCATAATCCGGTCAATGGCAATCTGATTTTCAGCTTCCATTCCAGAGATGGTATCGAAAATTTCACCATTTACCGCTTCGACGGCTTTGAGAACGCCCTTACCTTTATAACGATCCCCGCCATCCCGCAGTTCTACCGCTTCATGAGCACCTGTTGAGGCACCAGAGGGGACAGCTGCGCGACCAAACGCGCCAGTTTCCAAAACCACATCAACTTCAACAGTTGGGTTTCCACGGCTATCCAGAATTTCCCGGCCGATAATGTCAAGAATTGCGCTCATAGTAAAAGTTCCTGTCGTCAGAATTTTGGAATTAGATCACAAAGGTTTAGAGGGATTTAGCGATTTTATCAAACGCCTGTAGATTAGAAAGAAGAGCTTCCATCTGATCGATGGGAACCATGTTTGGGCCATCAGATGGTGCATTATCTGGATCTTCATGTGTTTCCATAAAGACCATAGCAACCCCGACAGCTACCGCAGCTCGTGCCAGAACAGGAACAAACTCCCGTTGGCCGCCAGATGTGGCGCCTTGGCCGCCCGGTTGCTGCACCGAATGGGTCGCATCAAACACAACAGGATACCCTGTTTCTGCCATTGTCGGCAAACCACGCATATCACTGACGAGAGTGTTATATCCAAAACTGGTTCCGCGATCTGTCAGAAGGATGTTCTCGTTGCCGCTTTCAGACAATTTATTTGCGACATTTTTCATGTCCCAAGGCGCTAAGAATTGCCCTTTTTTGACATTCACGACCTTACCGGTTTTTGCGGCAGCCACTAACAAGTTCGTTTGGCGGCATAAATAGGCTGGTATTTGAAGAACATCAACCACCGCAGCGGCTTCTGCACATTGTTCTGCTTCATGGACATCCGTCAGAACCGGAATACCAAATTCAGATTTTATTTTTTCAAACACTGGAAGCGCCGCATCCATGCCCATACCGCGCTTCGTATGAATTGACGTCCGATTGGCTTTATCGAAAGAGGTTTTATAGACAAGCCCCATGCCAAGCCGGGTCGTCATCTCAACCAGCTTCCCCGCTATATCCATGGCATGATCTTCACTTTCCATCTGACAAGGGCCAGCGATAAGTGCCAAAGGAAGATCATTACCGACTTCGAAGTTGCCGATTTTGACATGGACATGTGCGGTCATTTTATTTCCAATATGCGGGTCGTAATTATACCAGTCGCGATTGATCCAATGCAGCTTTTACAAAGCTTTCAAAAAGAGGATGCGGATCGAACGGTTTCGATTTTAATTCAGGGTGGAATTGAACGCCAATAAACCAAGGATGATCTGGAATTTCCACAATTTCCGGTAAACCTCCGTCTGGAGAGAGACCTGAGAATTTGTATCCCACCTTCTCTAAGGCATCTTTATAGGCGATGTTGACTTCATAGCGATGACGATGACGTTCGTGAACCAACTCTTCACCGTATATCTCACGGGCTTTTGTACCTTCGAGCAACGTGCAAGGATAAGCACCTACACGCATGGTACCGCCCATATCACCATCTTCAGATCTGGTTTCTTTTGAATTTCCGCGGGCCCATTCCGTCATCAGTCCAACAACGTTGGGATTGGAATTTCCAAATTCAGATGTTCCGGCATTATCAAGGCCTACCAAATTACGGCAACCTTCGATAACAGCCATTTGCATGCCATAACAAATTCCAAAATACGGAATATTGTTTTCACGGGCGTAACGGGCAGCTTTGATTTTGCCTTCCGCGCCACGTTCACCAAAACCACCTGGAACCAAAATTGCGTGCGTATTCTTAAACCGCTCGGTTAATTGACTTTCGTCTTTTTCAAAGAGTTCAGATTCTACCCAGTCAATATTCACTTTCACTCTGTTGGCAATGCCACCATGTGCAAGGGATTCAGTTAGTGACTTATAGGCATCCTGAAGTTTGATATATTTTCCAACAACGGCAATATTCACCTGACCTTCGGGGTTAAGAACCCGGTCAACGATATCTTCCCACTTGCTAAGATCCGGCTGTGGCGCGCCATTAAGGCCAAATGCGTCCAATACAGCCGTATCAAGGCCTTCAGCATGATAACTGAGAGGCACTTCATAGATTGTGCGGACATCAAGTCCTTGAATAACCGCTTTTGCAGGAACATTACAGAATTGGCCAATTTTCGCCAATTGCCCTGCAGGAATAGGATGCTCACTTCGGCAGAGGAGAATGTTTGGCTGAATACCAATTGATTGCAATTCTTTTACAGAATGCTGCGTTGGTTTCGTTTTCAATTCACCCGCGGCTGCAATATAGGGAACAAGTGTCAGATGCATAAAAATGGCATCTTGACCTAGCTCGTTACCCAATTGTCGAATGGCTTCAAGGAAAGGGAGGCTTTCAATATCGCCAACTGTTCCACCAATTTCCACAAGAACGAAATCTTCATCATCAATATTCGCCGTGGCGAAATCTTTAATTGCATTGGTAATATGCGGGATAACCTGAACAGTACCACCCAAATAATCGCCGCGACGTTCTTTGCGAATAACCGTCTGGTAAATTCGGCCAGTGGTGACGTTATCTGTCTGCTTAGAGGCAACACCAGTGAAGCGTTCATAATGGCCAAGATCAAGGTCTGTTTCTGCCCCATCATCGGTGACATAGCATTCCCCGTGCTCGTAGGGGTTCATTGTTCCTGGATCAACATTGATGTAGGGGTCCAGCTTGCGCATCCTGACTTTATAGCCACGAGCTTGCAACAAGGCAGCAACAGATGCCCCGGCAAGACCTTTGCCAAGTGAGGACACCACACCACCGGTAACGAATATAAACCGAGCCATGGGATTACACTATATTTAAACTTTTTGGGTTAGTGAAGTAAAAGAGGTAAAAAAATTCACCTCTCCGATGAAATTCTTTACTGCGTAGACAATGGCGCCGCTGGTTCAGCCGGCACTGCAGGTGCTTCCTGAGCTGCAGGAGAGGTCTGATCCAAAATAGATGTCGGCGCGTTATGAGAACCACTCAAAATCGCCAAGACAATGCTTGTTCCAAAAAAGGCCGCTGCCAAAACTGCTGTTGTTCTAGTCAGTAGGTTTGCCGCACCGCGACTGGTCATTAGGCCACCTTGACCACCACCACCGCCGCCGCCAATACCAAGCGCGCCACCTTCAGACCGCTGCAATAAAACGACGCCAATCAAAAATACGGCGATCATAACGTGAACCACCAACAGAACTGTTTCCATGATCCTAGTTTTCCCGGACAATGAGCGGTAATACCGCTTCAGGTTTTAAGCACAATTGCTCGGCTTCTACACCAAAGCTAGATGAATTACCAGACATATATGTGTCTTTAAATACTTGTTTCAACGATTGGCCAGAAATCAGCAGCCTTCAAACTTGCCCCACCGACCAAGCCGCCGTTTACATGGTCCAATGCCATAAGTTCGGCAGCATTGCTTCCCTTCACAGATCCACCGTAAAGCAGGCGAACACCGTCTGCTCTTTCCATCAAAGACTGAAGGTCCGACCGGATATGAGCGTGAACTTCAGCCACATCAGCAGGAGTAGGTGTTTTTCCTGTCCCAATCGCCCAAACAGGCTCGTACGCAACAACAGTATTCTGATCAGTAGCCCCATCAGGCAATGAATTTTTCACCTGATCTGAAATAACCGTCAACGTTTTACCGCTTTCGCGCTCATCCAAAGTCTCTCCCACACAAACAATAGCCACTAAGCCCGCTGCAATGGCAGCTTCGGCCTTTGCTTTTACCGTTGCATTGGTTTCAAGATGATCAGTCCGGCGTTCGGAATGCCCAACAATACAATATGTCGCGCCAGCGTCTTTCAACATTTCAGCGCTAATATCACCTGTATGCGCGCCTGAAACATTCATGTGGCAGTCCTGTCCGCCAATCTGAACGTGAGTATCTTTTACAAGGGCAGCCATCTCGCGAACCAAAAGTGCTGGGGGGCATATAAGAATGTCGCAACCTGAGGCTTTAAATTCTGCAGCCCGGTTAACAAGGTCTGTCAGCTCGCGGGCTGATTCACTCGCCAGGCCGTTCATTTTCCAGTTTCCAGCGATTAATGCGCGTACACTCATGGTCTTCATCCCTTGTCGATTTAGCGATTACATGTTGTTTTGGAACAATTCCTGCCCATATGCCATTTATTTACGGAGAAAGATACCGCTTTACGAAATTCCGTATTGCAGCGGGTCCTATTTAGCTCCTATCATGTCGCGCTCCAGTAGGTAATATCTACTGTATGTAAGGTTTAAACTTAAGAAACAAGTGTTGGGAAATCATGCTTCACTCTATGCGGAAAGGAGCCAGTGGATGGCTCGCCAAAGGAATGTTGATACTACTCGTCGGTTCGTTCGCCGTTTGGGGAATTGGCGGTGACATGCTGGGTAGCTCCGTTGGGAGTGACGTTATTGAAGCAGGTAGCCAAAAAATCTCACTGGGTGAATTCCAGCGGGAATATAGAAACCGCGTTAATCAGGTTTCCCAATATACAGGGCGCCAATTAACCGCCGACCAAGCGAAACAATTCGGTATTGCTCAATCAACTGTTATGGGCATTCGTAACCGGCTGTTGGAAGATCAACGAACAATTGATCTTGCGCTCAGTGTTGACGATGCGGCAGTTCTAGACGAGATCCGTAATGGCCCTGCGTTTAAAAACGAAATCGGCCAATTTGACCGCTTTCGGTTTGAACAAGCCCTTCGCCAGAACGGATATTCTGAAAGTGAGTATATTGAAGTCCTTCGCGGTGAAATTATCCGCCGTCAGCTGACTGAAAGCTTACGCATTCCTGTTTCGACAGCGCCATCAATCATGGTTGATACATTGTTTAATCATCATTTGGAAAAACGCAGTGCAAACTACATCGAAATTCTAGATGCGAATATAGGTTCTGCCCCAGCACCAACAGATGATCAATTAACAAAATTTATTGACGAGAATAAAGCGCGTTATACCGCGCCAGAATTCCGGAAAGCTAAATTCCTATTCCTGACGCCGGACAGCTTCACAAGCGATGTGACCGTCACCGCTGATGAACTTCAACAAGAATATGATGGCCGTTCAAGCGAATTTAATATCGCTGAAAAACGTGCTATTCATCAAATGATTTTTGAAGATGAGAAAAAAGCGCAAGATGCAGCAGCCAAACTCGTCGGTGGCGCAGACTTTGCAGCCATTGCAAGTGACATGCTTCAGCTGACACAGGCCGACATTGATCTGGGGCAGGTTTCTCGCTCAGATCTGCTAGATGCTTTGCAAGAGCCTGTCTTCTCTTCACCTGAGGGCGGAATTACGGCACCTGTAAAAACAATTCTCGGCTGGCATTTAGTTAAAGTCGTCAAAATTGATGAAGCTCGCATCAAAAAATTAGATGAAGTGAAGGACATGCTGTCAAAAGCAATTGCCCTTCGTGGTGCCACAGACATTCTTTATAAGACAGCGACCAAACTGCAAGACGAATTCGCAGGCGGGGCGACTGTTGAAGAAGCAGCGGCGGCTATTGGAAAATCTGCGGAACTTCTGGATTGGACAGATGCAACAGGCCGCGGTGAAGATGGCAAACCAGCAGCTAAACTTCCCCTTCAACCAGAAATAGTGACGCAGCTTTTTGCAGCAAACACAGGCGATGACGTTGACCTTGTGGAAGCAAGCAATGGTAATTATTTCGCTATTGAGCTGACAGACACACAAGTATCAGCACTTAAAAGCATCGATAAAGTTCGCGATCAAGCAACAAAAGCATGGCAAGCGAACTGGCAACACGACGAAAACAAGAAGAAAGCAGATACTCTTCTTGAAAAACTAAAAGGCGGAGCAACACTTGCCTCTCTTGGATCTAGCGTGAAAATTTCCGCGCAAGGCACACGAGCAGGTCCAATTGTTGGTTTTTCTGCCGCTGCTATCACCGAGTTATTTACGCTTGATAAAAACGGTTTTTCTCTTAGCAATAATGAACAAAATAACGGTTATGTTTTGTTCAGCTTGAAAGAAATCGTTGCTGCAGACCGGGTTGCTGAAAAAGAAATTCTAGACCAGTTAAAGACTGATCTTGCCACGAGTTTCCAAAGCGATTTGACCCAGCAGTACCAAGCCTACCTCCAAAAGAAAATTGGATCTTCTGTTAAAGAAGGCCTGATCAGGGAATATTTCTAAGCCATGTCTATACAGCCTGCCTTTTCTGATTTTCGTGAAGGCTTTGATCAGGGTCACTCTCAGATACTCTGGACAACTCTAGTTGCAGATCTGGAAACACCCGTTTCTGCAATGATGAAACTGGCGGAGGGAAAAGCAAATTCCTTCCTTCTTGAATCTGTAGAAGGCGGCGCTGTACGCGGCCGTTATTCCATAATTGGAATGAAGCCTGACCTCATTTGGCGATGCGATGGCGCGCAAGCACGTATAAACAGGACTGCGCGATTTGACCCAGAAGCCTTTGTTGCGTGCGACAAGCCGGTTCTGGATAGTTTGCAAGCGCTGATTGACGAGAGCCATATTGACTTGCCCCCTCACCTGCCGCCCATGGCTGCGGGTTTGGTGGGATATATGTCCTATGACACCGTTCGTCTTGTGGAAGATATTCCCGACAGCAATCCCAATGAATTGGGACTTCCCGATGGCATGTTTATTCGCCCAACTGTCATGGCTATTTTTGATAGCATTTTGGATGTTGTGACGATTGTAACGCCGGTTTGGGTCGGTGATGGTCGTTCTGCGCAGACCGCCTATAATCACGCGGCTGAGCGTTTGTCTGATACGGTCAATGACTTCTCGAGAAGCCTGCCGCATACAGTGTCTGCTGATATGACAACGACTGAGATGCCCGAACCTGTATCGAACACCACCAAAGATGAATTCTTTGGCATGGTTGCCAAGGCGAAGGAATATATTCGCGCCGGTGACATTTTTCAGGTGGTTCCGAGCCAGCGTTTTGAAATGCCGTTTGAACTTCCGTCTTTATCTTTTTACCGAGCACTTCGGAGAACCAACCCCTCACCGTTTATGTTCTATTTGAATTTCGGCGAGTTTTCTATTGTGGGTTCAAGCCCGGAAATACTTGTCCGTCTTCGCGATGAACAAGTCACCATCCGGCCTCTCGCGGGAACACGGCCGCGCGGTGCGACACCTGCAGAAGATAAAGCACTAGCAGATGACCTCCTAAATGATCCGAAAGAGCTCGCGGAACATTTAATGTTGCTTGACCTTGGCCGGAATGACATAGGCCGGGTTGCGCGTGTTGGCAGCATCAATATTACCGAGAAAATGGTCATCGAGAATTATTCTCACGTGATGCATATCGTCTCTAATGTTGAAGGAAAAATTCAGGAAGGTCTAACCGCGATTGATGCTTTAAAAGCTGGTTTCCCAGCAGGTACCGTGTCTGGCGCGCCTAAAGTGCGGGCCATGGAAATCATTGACGAGTTGGAGAAATCACGGCGCGGCGTCTATGGCGGTGCCGTGGGTTATTTCTCTGCCAACGGGTCAATGGACACCTGTATTGCACTTCGGACTGCGGTCTTAACTGACAATAAAGTCTATGTTCAGGCAGGTGCCGGCATTGTTGCTGATAGTGATCCAGAGTCTGAATATGTAGAGACCGTCAATAAAGCCAAAGCTCTTGTCCGCGCCACGCAAGAAGCTGTTCGATTTGCCGCAGAAGGTAGCGGCAACCGTTAGATTTAATGAACTGGGTTTCAGTTTGCCTTAGTAACTTTATGCGTTAGCGCAGTTGTTATGGGGACAAATTGAAACCCTTTTTCTTTTGCAAGTGGTATCCATTTTGAAAGAGCCTCGATGGTTTCCGGATACGGATGACCAATGGCAATTACGATACCGTTTTTCCGCGCATACCGCTCGACCACTGCCAACTGACTGGTGATGGCTGAAAGACTAATTTCATTATCAATAAAAACGTCCCTGTTCCCTGCGGGCATATTGCGGGCTTTCGCCAGTCGGTAACCTTTACTTTTCGCAGTAGTCCGGCTGTCAAGGAACAGAAGTCCTTCACTGGCGAGAACGTCCATGACAACAGTCATGCCCTCTTCATAGGCGGTAAATTTACTGCCCATATGATTGTTCACCCCGACATATCCTGAAAATTGGGCTAGATTTTTTACTGTTCGCGCTCGGATTTCATCGAAGCTAAGGGCTTTTAACAACGCGTCTGGTCCGGGATCTGCAGATGCACGAGAGGGCTCCATTGGCATATGAAGCATAACTTCATGGCCTTGTGTCCGAGTTTTCGCTGCAAAGTCATTCAAGCCTTTTGCGTAGGGCAAAAATGATAAAGTCAGTGGGGGTGGCAAGGCGATAAGATCTCGAACCCGTTTAGAATTAAGCCCTACATCATCAATGACCATGGCGATCAAGGGCTTGCCACTTAACACAGGAGACTGGGCTGCAAATTTTTTCCAAGTTTGTTTTTTGGAAGACAAGGCTGCTTTTGGGACAATCCGAACCGTGGGAAGAGCCGCAACCTCTACGCCTTTTTCAGGCGGCATTTTTTGAAGCTCTGCTTCCAGTGCAAGCTCACCCTTGGGGGCTTGCTGGTAATCTGACGGATCATAATCCAAGGCGTCTATTGGCTTGCTAGCCGGGTCTTGTTTTTCAGGAGCATCTGTTAGGGTTTCTACAGTAGGCTTTAATGCGATTATTGTCGGGACTTGCCCATCTTCTTTTGTCGGCAACACCATTACTGACGCTGTTAATCCGTCGTCTTTGATAATGCCACCAATGAACATACCAGTCATCAAGCTAAACAACAAAATTGCAGCACAAAGCGTGACCAGTTTAGCCGGAGATTCAATCATAGCCTCAAGAGTTGTTGTCTCTTTTTCAGGTTTTGATTTCTTTAGGTTTTGTAGTTTCGGTTGTTTTGTGCCCGACATGTAATTTTTGTTACTCTTGAAAAAATTGGTACCAATTACTTACAGAGTTGCCGGGTGCCGGTAAAGTTACTTCTAAAATTCCCTCAGAAGACGTCCCATAAGCCTCGCACGAAAAGTCCTAGTCACAAATTGTGTCAAAACCGCGGAGATCTCTGAATTTATTGGAAAAGATTAATCCAATACTATACAAATAGGAGACTTGACGCGGGGCTAAAAGCGTTGAAACTAAAGCCCGCCCGCCTTTAATTTAGAAAAGGGGTTTTCAGACAATGTTATTTTGTCCCATAAACCTCATAAGCAGTTGATATGATAATACTTATTGATAATTACGATAGCTTTACCTACAACCTCGTTCATTTCTTGGGAGAATTGGGCGCTGATGTAAAAGTGTATCGCAACGATGTTATTTCAGTTGATGAAATTCTGGCACAAAAACCCGCAGGTGTTGTTTTGTCGCCGGGCCCGTGCACACCAGATAAAGCAGGCATCTGCCTTGATATGGTGAAAATGGCGGCCGCAACGAAATTACCATTGCTCGGTGTTTGTCTTGGTCATCAATCTTTGGGTCAATTTTTTGGCGGGAATGTCATTCGAGCTAAAGAAATGATGCATGGCAAAACCTCGCCAATCTCGCATAAAAATGTTGGCGTTTTCGAAGGCCTTGCAAATCCCTTTACTGCGACCCGTTATCATTCATTAATCGTTGATCGTGAAACGCTTCCCGACTGCTTTGATATTACAGCGGAAAGTGCCGACGGTATTATCATGGGGTTGCAACATAAAGAGCTCCCTCTTCACGGTGTTCAGTTCCATCCGGAAAGCATTGCCTCAGAAGAAGGACATGCCCTACTTCACAATTTCCTGAAAATAACAGGCGAACCCCTAAAAGCGGTAGCATAAATGAGTGTTTCAATTGATTTTAAAGGCCTGATCGGAAAAATTGCCGCGGGCAAGACCTTAACGCAAGATGAGGCCAAGTTGGCCTTTAGTACAATTCTTTCTGGTGACGCGACGCCGTCGCAAATGGGGGCCTTTTTAATGGGTCTGCATCTTCGCGGTGAAACCGCCGATGAAATGATTGGCGGCGTTTCTGTTCTACGGGAAAAAGCAAAATATATTAAGGCTCCAGAAGGTGCCATCGATCTGGTTGGAACCGGCGGCGACGGATATGGAACGTTGAATATATCTACGGCAGCCGCCTTTGTTGTGGCCGGCGCTGGTGTTCCCGTTGCCAAACACGGCAATAAAGCCGCCTCCTCCAAATCTGGGACGGCCGACGTGCAAGCTGAACTTGGGATCAACACAGAATGTGATCTCTCGCTCACAGAAAAAGCCGTTCATGAGGCTGGCATCGGTTTTATGGTCGCCTACCGTCATCACGGTGCCATGCGCCATGTGGGACCAACGCGCGTTGAGCTTGGTATTCGCACCATATTTAATTTACTCGGCGTGATGTCTAACCCTGCTGCCGTCAAACGCCAGCTGACTGGTGTTTATGATCCAAGATGGATGCTACCAATGGCGCAAACACTGCAACAATTGGGCTCAGAACATGTATGGATCATGCATGGATCAGACGGACTTGATGAATTAACGACCACTGGCCCCTCTTATGTTGTTGAACTTAAGGACAATAAAATCCGCGAATTCGAAATTACACCAGAGGAAGTGGGACTACCCCGTGCAACCCTTGCCGATATCACTGGCGGAACGCCTGCAGAAAATGCCAAAGCACTTATGGCTTTGCTTGAAGGCGAGAAAAGCGCCTACCGGGATATTACTCTGCTGAATGCTGGGGCTGCGCTCATCGTTGGCGGGAAATGCAACACTGTAAAGGAAGGCATCGCCCTCGCGGCTGAAGCCATCGACAACGGTAAGGCGCTCCATGCCATGAAAGAACTGAAACGTATTACTAATCTGACTGTAGCTTAAATTATGAGTATTCTTGCAAAAATTTGCGCGGACAAACGCGTTCATATTGAGGCCTGCAAAGCCAATAAATCCTATGCGACGTTGGAAGCCGAAGCAAAACAGGCTTCTCCGACGCGCGGGTTTTTAAATGCCCTTCGAAAAGCGCGAGCCGATGGGCGTTATGGCCTAATCGCTGAGGTTAAAAAAGCGTCGCCGTCCAAAGGATTGATCCGTGAAGACTTCAACCCACCTGAACTTGCCAAATCCTATGAAGAAGGCGGCGCGACTTGTCTGTCGGTCCTAACTGACATTCCCTACTTTCAAGGGGCTGATGATTACTTGGTCGCGGCGAGAGCAGCAGTCTCCCTGCCGGTTCTTCGTAAAGATTTCATGCTGGACCCTTACCAAGTCATGGAAGCAAGAGCCCTTGGTGCAGATTGTATCTTGCTTATTATGGCCGCACTATCCGATGGGCAGGCTCAGGAATTGGAAGCCGCTGCATTTGACCTTGGTATGGATGTTTTAATTGAAGTTCACGACGCCGAAGAGATGGCGCGGGCTTCCGTTTTAAAGAGCCCTCTAATAGGCGTCAATAATCGGAACTTGAAAACCCTTGAGGTCAACATCGCAACCACAGAAGCCCTCTCGAAAGGCTTGCCAAGTGATTGCGTGGCTGTTAGCGAGAGCGGTCTTTATACCCCTGCTGATTTGTCTCGCATGGAAAAAGCAGGTTGTAGCTGTTTCCTAGTCGGCGAAAGTCTCATGCGCCAGGATGATGTTGCTGGTGCAGTTCGGGCGCTTCTAACAAAAGCTTGAGGATAGAAAATATGGCTGGTTTCACGCATTTTGATGAAAAAGGCGCCGCTCACATGGTCAATGTGGGCGAAAAAGACATAACTGAGCGAAGCGCAACCGCGACTGCCCGTGTTGTTATGTTGCCCGAAACCTTAAAGCTCATTCAAGACGGTAAAGCCAAAAAAGGAGATGTTTTGGGAGTTGCCCGACTTGCTGGTATTATGGCGGCGAAGAAGACACCTGATTTAATCCCCCTATGCCACCCCCTTGCGCTGACAAATGTTTCTGTCGAGTTTAAAATTGTCGAAGATGCCAATGCCATCGATATATTTGCGACCTGCAAGCTGAAAGGCCGAACAGGTGTTGAAATGGAAGCTCTCACCGCCGCATCTGTTACCGGACTGACCATATATGATATGTGCAAGGCGGTTGATCGCGGAATGGAAATTACAGGCACTCGCCTCCTTGAAAAAAGCGGCGGTAAATCAGGGATATATAAGGCCAAATGATTTCAGTAGATGAAGCCCGAAACAATATCCTAAATGGTCTAAAGGCCGTATCCACAGAAACAATCTCTGTTGCGGATGCTGCAGGCCGTGTCCTTGCAGAAGATGTTATCGCACGGCGCACGCAGCCGCCTGCAGATTTATCAGCTATGGACGGTTATGCCGTAAAAGCGTCTGACGTACAAAGCGTGCCTGTCACCCTTCAAGTTGTTGGGGAGGCAGCCGCAGGCGGCTCATATGATGCGAATGTAGAAGCTGGCACCGCCGTACGAATTTTTACAGGTGCCCCTCTGCCTGCCGGCACTGATACCATTGTTATTCAAGAAGACGCTGTTCGTGATGGCGATTTGGTCACACTTAATGAAGCTGTTGAAACGGGCCGCTACGTCCGATGCGCCGGGATTGACTTTCATGAAGGCGACGCAGGATTAAGTGCTGGCAAAACAATAACACCAAGAGATGTTGGCCTACTTGCTGCAATGAATATTCCGTGGATCACAACCCATCGCAAGCCCCGTGTTGCGTTGCTATCCACTGGTGATGAATTGGTACGTCCTGGTGAGCCCGTAGGCGAAAATCAAATAATATCTACGAACAGCTTGGTTGTAGCTGCAATGATCCGGGCAGCCGGCGCTGAAGCCATTGACCTTGGTATTGCCAAAGACAACGAGACCTCCCTTCGCCAGATGGCCAGCGGTGCCGCATCAGCTGATCTTTTAGTTACACTTGGCGGCGCATCCGTTGGCGACCATGACCTCGTCCAATCTGTGCTGGGTAAAGAAGGCCTAGAAATTGATTTTTGGCGCATCGCCATGCGTCCGGGCAAACCGTTGATGTTTGGTGATTTGGCAGGAACGCCTATGCTTGGCATGCCCGGAAATCCGGTCTCCAGCATGATCTGCAGCTATATATTCTTATACCCTGCCCTTGATGTGCTAATGGGCCGTAAGCCTCGAACGCCGTCATATGTGCCCGCAAGATTATCCCACGACATCACCAAAAATGATCAACGTGAAGATTACCAACGCGCCTTAATCGTTGGTGAAGAAGATGGGCTGCCCTTAATCAAACTATTTAGCAATCAAGACAGTTCCCTCCTCTCATCATTGTCTGCGGCCACCTGTCTGTTAAAACGGGAGCCTTTTGCAGATCCACTTGTAAAAGGAACAGCAGTGGAAATCATCATGCTCGAAAGTGCATATCCCAACTGCTAACTGCCTCTGCGAGATCAACGGTCTTACTTTACCCCCTTGACGAGCAACGAGAACTTTTGTAGAACATTAAGAATGTTTTTGTTTTGTTCTAAAGGGGCTAGAGCGGATGTTGACCAAAAAACAACACGAACTTTTGATGTATATTCACACATATCTTGAAGGAAAAGGTGTGTGCCCTTCTTTTGATGAAATGAAGGAAGCGCTTGATCTTAAATCAAAATCTGGGATCCACCGGCTTATTACGGGACTTACAGAACGGGGATTTATTCGCCGCCTCCCCCACCGGGCTCGTGCGTTAGAAGTGTTAAAACTGCCGGATGCAGTTCTTCCTATGGGAATGAGCAACCGAAAAGCTGAACAGGCTGAACAGGCGTCAGATTTTAACGTGGTTAAAGGTGAATTTGGCGGTAAAGCCGCCACCGGGCACCTCCCACCACCACCGAGCTCTGACAACAGCATAAATCTTCCGCTCTATGGCCGCATTGCTGCCGGAATGGGCGTTGAAGCCCTTGCCGATCCAAGCAGCTTTATAGACATCCCCCCCTCTATGTTAGGCGGCGGGGAGCATTATTGCTTGGAAGTTGAAGGCGACTCTATGATTGATGCAGGCATTCATGATGGAGATACCGTTATCATCAACGAATGTAAAACAGCTGAGAATGGAGCCATAGTTGTGGCTTTGATCGATGATCAGGAAGTTACGCTCAAAAAAATGCGCCGAAAGGGCAATACTGTTGCCTTGGAAGCGGCAAATCCAGATTATGAAACCCGTATCTTCGGTCCCGACCGTGTGAAAGTTCAGGGAAAACTCGTTGGATTATTCCGAAAATATTGATGGGTATTTAGTCGATAGATTGATGATAGCGGGCAGAAACCCAAGGACGCCTGCCTCTGACAGAATTGACACTTTCTACCTTTAAGTCACCATTTTCATTGAAATAAATGGCGTGCGTTCCTTTTCGCCACAAATCAAACTTGTCGATTATCAGTTTGGTCGAAGATGCACTGCAATTGCGTCCAACAGGTGAGCTCGATAAAATGATATCAGCCCGAAAACAATCATCTTTTTGGCTCATCCAATTTTTAGAATAAGTGACCAAATTTTGATTTTGCGTCCAAACACAGCCCAATGGATCACACCGGATGAAAGCGTCATTAATCTTCTTTTGATCAATTTTATCGAACTTTTGAATACCATACATACTCTCCCACCGGTTCCTCTCGAAACGGTCAGATCGCAGGGAAGATATTTTAAAGCGACCGTCTTGAGTCTTTGCCAAAAACAAATTACCGGAATCTGCGAATAGGATATCAGGCTTTTCATTAAACGCCTGAAACACCAAACCCACCAGCAAGAAGATAACAGCTCCCCACCGCAATTGCGTTCGCCAAATACCTGTCCATAAAACGGCCAAGCTGATCATGACAAGAAGGCCCGCTGAATAAGATCCAATTTGGAGGGATGATGACGGTAACTTTGCAACGAAAGCAGCTGTCTTCAATATGACCATAATTCCATATCCTGCCATCTGCAATGGGAGTTCAGATAACCCGGCAGGCATTGATATTAAAGACAATAAAGTCCACGGCATCACCCAAAATCCCATGACGGGAACGGCAATCAGATTTGCAACAATCCCAAGGGCCGCGACACTTCCAAAATGATAGATAGCAAATGGCGCCGTTGCCAGAGAGGCGATAATGGATGTGAACCCTACGCCGCCTATATAGTAGATACACCGTCTTAGGGATCCACCCGAATTTGCCGCCGTCGTAAAACGCAAACCATATCGTTCATAGGCTGCGATCAAGCAAAAAACCGCTGAAAATGACATCTGGAAACTGGCACCATGTAAACTTTCGGGCATAAATAACAACAATAACAGGGCCGCAAATGCAAGGTTTCTCAGTGATAATGCTGATCTGTCAAAACAGACTGCAATAAAAATCATACCTATCATTAAATAAGCGCGCAAAGCAGATACAGGTAGGCCGCTAAGCAACAAATAACCAGTTATCCCAATCATTGCTAAAACAGCCGCCCATTTCTTTACTGAATAATGCAAAGCAACGGTTGGAAATAAACTGGCAACATATCGTGTTCCAAAAAAGAGAATCCCTCCAACCATTCCCATATGAAGACCCGATATTGCCAGCAAATGCGCCAAACCCGATTGGCGCATATCTGTAACGGCTTTCTTTTGTAACGACGACCGCTCCCCGGTCATGATTGCAATAGAAAAACCGGTTGTTTCATTGGGTGCATTTTCAGAGACAATTTGATTGACCTGATGGCGGTTCCGAGAAATGAGAGAATTCAACCCATCTATAAGAGTATTTTTCTCACCCGTTACATGCGGTTTTGAAATGGCATACCCAACGGCTCCAATGCTTTTAAAATATAAATCTCGCTGAAAATCGTAAGCACCAGGATAAGCAGGTGGCGGGGGTGGTAATAAAACTGCCTTTAACGTGATAATCTGACCAGGTTTTATATGAGATGTTCCCGTTCGAACTGTCAGTCGAATTTTGTCCAGTGATGGAACATTTTTGGCACCAAATTCAAGATCTGCCAGAATCAGTCTCTGTTTTTTGGAACTAGATCCCATTTCTAGAACAACTCCGGTAACTTCAGTTACTGTTTTTTTCTCCAAAACAGGGGCTTTCACCACTTCATGCCGAATGACAGCCGCGGAGAACCCAATGCTTATGAGAAATAAGATAAGAACCCCGTAAAAAAACCCAGAGCGTCGCAGTTTAAGGGCCACGCCCATCACAACGCTTAAAAACACGGGGAGAAGAAGCCAGTTAGGGCTGGGTTGCCACTGAAGCCCAAAATAAATACCAATCCCAAAAGCCAACATAACAGGCGACCAAGTAAACCAGCGGTTTCGGTCGTTTGCCAACATTTCCGTAATTTTTGTGACTGTTACACTCAACTTCCACCCCTCAAATATTCATCGCAGACTTGCTCAATTGGCCCACAAAGGGTAGAAATGCGTCAAATATTGTTCATACGTTTCAATTTAAACCTGTAATTGAATTACAAGCAAAGTAAATTGCCATGACTGTTGTTACTCGATTTGCCCCGTCCCCTACTGGTTTTCTACACATTGGGGGTGCTAGAACTGCGCTCTTCAATTGGCTTTATGCTCAGAACAAGGGCGGTAAGTTCTTGCTTCGCATTGAAGATACCGACCGGGAACGCTCAACCGATGAGGCTATCGCTGCAATTCTGGCCGGCATGAAGTGGATGGGCCTCGATTGGGACGGCGAACCTACTTATCAATTTGCAAATCGTGACAGACATGTGGAAGTCGCCAATCAGCTCTTAAATGACGGCAAGGCCTACTATTGTTACGCCTCAAAAGAGGAACTCGCCGAAATGCGCGACACTGCCCGCGCTGAAGGCCGGGCACCGGGCTATGATGGCCGCTGGCGGGATCGGGATCCCTCAGAAGCGCCCGCAGGTGTAGATCCTGTAATACGCTTTAAATCCCCAAATGAAGGTAGCATTACAATCAATGATGCGGTTCAAGGGGATGTTACTATTCAGAACGCTCAATTGGATGATCTCATTCTATTGCGTGCCGATAGGACACCAACTTATATGTTATCTGTTATTGTTGATGATCATGATATGGGTGTTACGGACATTATTCGCGGTGATGACCATTTAACGAATGCAGCACGCCAATTGCAATTATATGCAGCGTTGGGATGGGACGCACCCAAGATGGCCCACATCCCACTCATTCATGGTCCAGACGGTGCAAAATTGTCGAAGCGACACGGCGCACTTGGTGTTGAAGCATATCGCGACATGGGTTATTTGCCCGAAGCCATGCGCAATTATTTGTTGCGCCTTGGTTGGTCACATGGGGATGACGAGATCATCTCAACAGAGCAAGCCATTGAATGGTTTAATTTGGAAAATATTGGTAAATCAGCCTCTCGATTTGATTTTGATAAGCTAGAAAACCTAAATGGAACTTATATCAGGAATGCTGATGACGCGTACTTAACCACAGTAATCGCCCCGTATTTGGAAGAATATGTTGGCAATAAGTTAAGTGCAGAACAACACTTGTTGGTTAAAAATGCGATGAACGGGTTGAAAGAACGCGCAAAATCAGTAATATCGCTAGCAGAAAGTTCACAGTTTTTAATTGCTGAACGCCCTCTGGCCATGGATAACAAGGCCAGCAAGCTGCTAACAGCCGACGCAATACAAATTTTGCAAAGATTGGCTGACAGGTTCGACACTCTAACCGAGTGGACAAAAGAGCAAATTGAGGAAGTCGTGCGTGTAAGCGCTGAAGCCGAAGATTTGAAACTGGGCAAAATTGCACAGCCCTTGCGTGCAGCACTGACAGGTACAACTGTTTCGCCTGGTATTTTTGATGTTCTAGAAGTCCTTGGAAAAGAGACCTCTATCGGACGGATAAGAGACGTAAATATAGATTCTTAATTATCGAGCAAATTTACGTTGCTCCTTTCGTAAATATTTACGAAATGCATGTAGAACCCCTACAAGGGTATCAACAAACTTGAAGTTGGCATAAGAGCTGACGGCAAAAATAAAGGAAAAAATGAATGAGTGGCTCAAAAGCGAACGGTACCGTTCAAGTCAATGAAGAAGGTCAAGGATCTACAGACCTTCCCATGTTGGAAGGATCAATTGGACCGAAAGTAATCGACATTCGAAAACTTTACGCTCAGACAGGCCATTTCACATACGATCCTGGTTTTACATCAACAGCCTCTTGCGATTCAGCCATTACATATATTGATGGTGACGAAGGCATCCTGATGCACCGTGGTTATAAAATTGAAGAACTCGCATCACAAAGTGACTTCATGGAAGTCTGCTTCCTTCTTTTGAAGGGCGAGCTCCCGGACGCTGAACAAAAAGAAAAATTCACCCATGACATCACCTACCACACCATGCTGCATGAACAACTCGCTCAATTGTTCCGTGGTTTCCGCCGGGATGCCCATCCAATGGCGATTATGGTTGGTGTTGTTGGTGCTCTTTCAGCATTTTATCATGACAGTACAGACATCAATGATCCGCACCAAAGGATGATCGCAAGCTACCGTTTGATTGCTAAAATGCCAACGATTGCGGCAATGGCGTACAAATACTCAATCGGTCAGCCATTCATCTATCCAAACAATGAATTGTCTTACGCGGAAAACTTCCTGCATATGACATTCAGTGTTCCGGCTGAAAACTACAAAATGTCACCAACTGTTGCCCGTGCAATGGACCGTATTTTCATCCTTCACGCTGACCATGAACAAAATGCATCTACATCTACAGTTCGCCTTGCTGGCTCGTCCGGTGCTAATCCGTTTGCATGTATTGCCGCTGGCATTGCATGTCTATGGGGCCCTGCACATGGCGGCGCCAACGAAGCCGTACTGACAATGCTGGAAGAAATTGGCAGCGTAGAAAATGTTCAAAAATACATTGATAAGGCGAAAGACAAAAGCGATCCTTTCCGTCTTATGGGCTTTGGTCACCGTGTCTATAAAAATTACGATCCTCGGGCAACTGTTATGCAACAGACTTGCCATGAAGTTCTTGACGAACTCGGCCTTAAAGATGAGCCTATGTTGAAGCTTGCAATGGAACTTGAAAAAATTGCATTGGAAGATCCATATTTCGTCGAAAAGAAACTCTTCCCTAACGTTGACTTCTATTCAGGGATTATCTTGAAAGCTCTCGGCTTCCCAACAAGCATGTTCACTGTTTTGTTTGCCGTTGCCCGGACTGTTGGCTGGGTCGCACAGTGGAATGAAATGATGGAAGATCCAGGACAAAAAATTGGTCGTCCTCGCCAGCTTTACACAGGCCACGCGGAACGTCCATTTGTTCCACTGGTTAAGCGATAAGTTTGACAATGCGCCCAAGTTTCACTCATAAAAAAGTGACGCCTTTGGTATTAACCGAAGGCAACGGGCGTGATCGGAGAATGAGATTAAAAGCGGTGAACGATAATCGGGCGCCGCTTTTTCTTCAATTAAAAAAGCTACTGTTCACATTAGCACCAATTTCCGTATTGTTTTTCTTCGCATTTATTTGGTGGCAATCTTAAGACTGATCAATCAGCTTTCGAATGACTTCAGCCGCCCGAATACCCGGCGCATCCCCGCCAATACCAAGGGCCGCCATTGCATGGTCATATCCTGAAATTTGCGCCGCTCGCACCTGTTCATTTTCAAACAAATTGATGAGGGATGCACTCAGATTTTCGACGGTACAATCCTCTAAAAGATGCTCGGGAACAACTTCGCGATCTTCAAGAATATTTACCAAGTTCGCATACTTCAGCTTAATAAGTTTCCGTGCCAAATATGCAGTAATCGGATGCATTCTATAGGCAATCACGGACGGTAAATGCGAAAGCGCAAGTTCTAGTCCCACAGTTCCTGAAGCTGCGAGGGCAACTTCACAAGCAGCCATGGCATCGTATTTATCCGTTTCACCTTCAACAATAATAACTTTTACAGACCATTGACGGATCGCGTCTTGAACCAGCGTTTTTGTCTTACCAATCACTGGGATAACTACAGTTAAATTATCGATCCTTTGAGCCACCCGTTGAACCGATTGTCCAAAGACATCTAAATGACGCGTCACCTCCCCCCGGCGGCTGCCAGGTAGCACCATCAAGTTTCTGCGAGAACTTTCTATCTGAAATTTATCCCTGAATGCCGCAGCATCGCCATCTCTGGCCCCGCTTTCGATTATGGAATGACCAACAAACGTCGCCGGGAGACCCACCGCTTCAAAATAGGGAGGTTCGAACGGAAGAAGCGTGAGAAGGTGATCATATAATGCCGCAATTTTCTTTGCACGCCCCGGCCGCCAAGCCCAAACAGAAGGCGCAACATAATGCATCTTCAAAAATGAGACATCTTGCAATTTTTTGGCAACTCGGAAACTAAAATCCGGTGCATCTACAGTAATGAAAATGTCAGGATTTTCATTTATTGCCGCATCTGCCGTCTCACTAATGCGTTTAAGAAGAGCGGGAATTTTAGGGACCACCTCTGCAATTCCCATGATACTAAGCTCGTCCATAGGGAAAATGCTTTTAAGCCCTTCAGCAGCCATCAACGGCCCACCAATACCTATAAAATCGACAGACCGTCCACTGAACACTGTTTTCAATCCGACCATCAATCGTGCAGCCAACACGTCCCCTGAGGGTTCGCCGGCAACAAGAAATACTCTAAGAGGGTTTTGATCAGTCATTGGCAGTAGGATTATTCAATGGTTCGATTACGTGGACAAAGATATTGGCATCATTTGCGCGCATGATAACCTCTTCGCGACCAAGAATGAGTGTGCTCCCGCTTTCAATCGTAACACCTTTCAGGCCAGCCGATTTCATCTGATCAATTGTGTCCGGGCCGATTGTTGGCATATCCGTTCGTAAATCTTGTCCCAACTTAGGCAACTTTACCAGTACACCTGCTGGATTTTCCCACGCAAACGCTCCGCAACGGGAAATAAGTTGTTCAGTGCCTTCCGCTGCCTCAACACCTAAGACATATTCACTCCGGATAACAAGGGCTTGCCCAATGTCAAAAACACCAATGGTTCGGGCGATTTCCACCCCTTTTACGATATCTTTAAACTCATCTACCGTTGGACGGACGTCACCTAAAGTTCCAACTTCTGCAACGAATCCCTCATCAAGTTTATGGGCCCCTACCACTTCAAATCCTTTGTCTTCAACGAACTGGGTTATTGCACGAAGAAGTCCGTCATCCCCTTTACTTAAAGAGGCACCAATTTTTGAGAGGAGTTTGAAGCCCTCTTTATCGGGAAAAATATTCTTGAAATTTGGCCTATTGATGGGGCCCGCCATCGTAACACGCAAACAGTCTTCTCGCTTCAACGCAGCTATAAATTTACCTATTTTTGTAATAGGAATAACTTCGGATGAGAATTGTGCGTAGTCGCCGGGAAGGGCTTCGTTTTTAACAAGTAAGACAAATATCGGGATTCCACGAGCCGTTAAGCTCTTTGCCAGACGCAAGGGCAATTGCCCGCGCCCGGCAATTATACCTATTTTTTCCGTATGGGAATTACTGTGGCTGACAGAAACCACGTTTTGTCTCTCCATTAATGAAGTCTAGGACAGATTTTACAACTTCAGAGTCAGGGAACTCTTTTGCCACAAGTGCCGTTCTTTCTTGAAATGTACCCTCATCTCCGAACAAACGCTTATAGGCGTTTCGCAAGGCGTGTATTTCATC
>Ga0105357_10000265_pt1 | contig 27108 bp, 21 predicted proteins | sample GOMGulsemesocosm_4_FD_83660 | JGI IMG/M metagenome (GOLD analysis project Ga0105357, IMG submission 83660) | Methane-oxidizing microbial communities from mesocosms in the Gulf of Mexico - GOM15B Gulf of Mexico | ecosystem: Environmental > Aquatic > Marine > Cold seeps | place: USA: Gulf of...
GGAGGAGTATTACCCGCGCGCCTTTACAAACCGTCAGATACTGATGAACTTCTACCAGTACTTGTCTATTTTCATGGGGGTGGCTTTATTAGGGGCAGCATCAATTCCCATGATGGGGTTTGCCGTCGCTTGGCAAATATGGGAAATTTTGCAGTTGTATCCGTTGACTACCGGTTAGCCCCTGAAGCTGTATTTCCAGCGGCTGTTGATGACGCCTACGCGGCTCTTCGTTGGGCGCAAGAACATGGCGAAACAAAGGGATTGGATATCAGCCGCGTTGCCATTGGCGGGGATAGTTCTGGCGGTAATTTGGCCGCGGTAGCCGTGCAAGATGCGAAACGGTGCGGAACCCCACAACCAGTTATCCAAATGCTCATCTACCCCACAACTGACTCTAATTTTACGGCAGAAAGCCACACGACATATTCCTCCGGTTTCTTCTTAACAAGCGAGAGAATGAACTGGTATCGGGATAACTACCTGCCCCTTGCAAAAGATCGAAATGTTCCGCGGGCATCCCCGGGATTAGCTGAGGATTTATCTGATTTGGCTCCTGCCCTGATCATGACCGCAGGGTTTGATCCTTTGCGGGATGAAGGTGAAGAATATGCGCAAAACCTCAAAAAAGCGGGTGTACCTGTTGGCGTAATCCGATATGAAGGGATGCTGCACGGGTTTGTCTCTTTAAACGGTTTTATTAAAGAGGCTGACGAAGCTCTAAATGCTGCGGCACAAGCCATAAGCACTGCCTTTCAAGGAAAATAATGTTTAAAAAACTTGGTCCAGCGACTGTGACGCTTTTTAAAGAAAGCTCTCTCGTCTACTGGGGACTATTGAAAATTATTGTGCCTGTAATGATCCTTGTGGAACTTGGTATTCGCGCAGGCTTAATTGATGTCATGAGCGAATGGTCAGGTCCGTTTATGGATCTGTTTGGTCTTCCCGCGGAAGTCTCTCTAATTTTGGCGACCAATTTGTTGGTTGGAATATATCCTTCCATCATAATATTAATAGCCCTCGCCCCTGATATCGCCTTTACCACTGCGGATATGACGGTCATGGGCGGAATGTTACTGTTTGGTCATGCGCTACCCATTGAGCAGCTTATTGTTAAAAGAACCGGTACATCATTAATTTTCTCTTGTTTTACGCGCTTTTTAGCCATGCTGATTTACGGGATACTCTGCCACCAAATCATTTCAACCTTCGGATTATTTGAAGAACCTGCAAACATCCTTATCGCGCTAGATGCTGATAATATTGATAAAAGCTGGCTGGGCTGGGCGATCTCGTCAGCTCAAAGTTTGTTCGCCATTTTCTGGATTTTGACCGGGTTAATTGCGCTTTTAAAAATACTAGAATTTGTTGGTATCACTCGCTGGTTGATGAAGGCCCTAACGCCTGTCCTTAAACTAATCGGCATTGGCCCAAACGCGGCCCCGCTTGCAATGGTCGGTATATTGCTCGGCCTGTCTTTTGGTGGCGGCCTGATTATGCGGGAAGTCGATAAGGGAACGCTCAACCCTAGAAGTGTATTTATCTCAATGATATTCCTCGGAATTTGTCATGGTCTTATTGAGGATACCATCGTGGTCATGGCCATCGGTGGCCATTGGAGCGGTGTTTTCGTTGGGCGAATTGCGCTGTCGATCTTGTTGATTATTCCGTTATCTTATGGGGTAAAACGTATGTCCGATAAGACATTCAGGCTGCTATACAAATAAAAAAGCCCTATTGATTTTACATCAACAGGGCCTAATCATTATTTTATGCGTTTTCTTCGCCAACCCGCTGCGACAAGGCTGCAGCAAGGTAATCGTCTAAATCCCCATCAAGGACGCCTTGGGCGTTTCCTTTTTCAACACCGGTTCGCAAATCCTTCACCATTTGGTAGGGATGCAAAACGTAGGAACGGATTTGATGTCCCCAGCCAATATCAGTTTGCTGTCCGCGTGTGTTCGCAGCTTCAGCATCGCGCTTTTGAAGTTCAAGCTCGTACAAACGAGACTTCAACATTTTCATGGCCTCGGCTTTGTTCTTATGCTGCGAACGATCATTCTGGCACTGAACAACCACATTCGTTGGAATATGGGTAATTCGAACAGCACTATCAGTCGTGTTCACATGCTGACCACCTGCGCCGGATGCCCGGTACGTATCAATACGGAGATCTTTTTCTTCAATTTCAATATCAATATCATCATCAATAACTGGAAAAACGCCAACTGATGAGAAACTTGTGTGACGGCGAGCGTTTGAGTCAAACGGTGAAATCCGAACCAGCCGATGAACACCAGATTCAGTTTTCAACCAACCATAAGCATTTTCGCCTGTGATCTCGATTGTTACAGATTTAATACCGGCTTCCTCGCCCGCACTTTCCTCAAGAATTTTAACCTTGTTACCGTGTTGATCGGCCCAACGCATATACATTCTAAGTAAAATCTGGGTCCAATCTTGCGACTCTGTACCGCCTGCGCCTGCATGAATTTCAAGATACGCAGAATTGGCATCAACCTCTCCTGAAAGCATACTCTCAAGCCGGCGTTTTTCAGCAAGAACCTGAATTTCTCTTAATGCTTCTTCAGCCTCAAGCAAAGTTTCTTCATCGTCTTCCATTTCTGCAAGTTCGATCAGTTCGACCGTATCTTCCAAATCTTGATGAATGTCCTTATAGGAATTGATAGCGTTATCAAGACCTGTCCGTTCACGCATTAGTTTTTGGGCTTTAGTTGGATTGTTCCAAAGGTCAGGATCTTCCACTAGGGAATTTAGCTCGTCCAGACGACGTGTTGCATTATCCCAGTCAAAGATGCCTCCTCAGCAGGTCCATTGCCCGCTTGATTTCATCCACAACGGCCTGATGTTCGGCGCGCATAGTTATTCCAATCCAAATAAGTTCTGATTTTGGAGGCAACTTAATGCCAGATTGTTGATCAGTAAAGGCCGCCAGTGCCAGAAGTCACCGGATTTTTAGGTCTATCCAATGAAATGCCAGTTGCTTTGGCGTTTTCAGTGCCGTCGAGAACACCTTCACTGCGTGAAATTTGGTCCGTTGTTTTAAATGCTTCCAGAATCACACCTTTATCACCTCGAACTGCCGGTGCGCCGGTAGAAGCTTTAACCCGAACCAGCCTAATACCTTCTGGTACGCGGAACGGAATAGCTGATTTATCTTTCAATGCTCCCATCATGAAGTCTCTAAATATAGGTGCTGCAACACTGCCACCACCTTGTTTGGGACCTAGACTTTTAGGGGTATCAAAACCCACATAAACACCAACAGCAAGATCTGGTGAAAAACCAACAAACCAAGTATCACGGGCATCATTTGTTGTGCCCGTTTTCCCAGCAAGTGGTTTCTTTATGACATTGATTTTACGCCCCGTCCCCCGAAGGACAACGCCTTCCAGCATGGACACGACTTGATAGGCTGTTGCGGGCGAGATAATTTGATCCCGCGTATCAACAATTTCAGGCTCGTCCTGATCCCGCCATGACGACGCTCGGCACCCTCTGCACTCCCGCGTGTCATGTTGGTAGATAGCCGCACCGCGTCTGTTCTGCACGCGATCAATAAGGGTTGGCGTAATCTCTTTACCACCGTTCACGAGTTCAGCGTAGGCAGTTGTCATTTTGAGAAGCGTAGTCTCCATTGCACCAAGTGACATGGCAAGTGTTTGTTGCAGATCATCATGAATACCAAACCTGCCAGCGTAATCAGCTATAACATCCATGCCAACAGATCTGGCAAGACGGACTGTCATCAAGTTACGGGATTTTTCAAGTCCAAGGCGAAGTGTACTAGGTCCCCAAAATTTCTTGGTATAGTTGGCGGGTTTCCAGCGGTCCCCATTTTCTTGGGTCAGAACGAACGGGCCATCCATGATCTTGCTAACAGGTGTAAAGCCGTTATCAAGAGCCGCGGAATATACAAACGGTTTAAAAGAAGAGCCCGGTTGACGTTTCGCTTGTACAGCCCGGTTAAATTCCGAAGCGTCTTGGCTCCAACCACCCACGAGGGCGAGTACACGGCCTGTATGGGGGTCCATTGCCACCAACCCGCCTGACACATCTGGAATTTGTTCTAACGAATAAAAACCGGGTTCCGCTTTATCTCCTTCAAGGTCCGTTACCGTCACAACATCGCCAACGCTAACCACGGCTTTCGGTGCTTTGGGCCAGCTTCCCACACGTTGCCCCTTCCGCCAAGGACGCGCCCACTTCATGTCCTTAAAACGGATGGTTCCTTTTTCATCAGATTTGAGACCGATAGTTATATCCGTTTCTGAAACCGTTAGAACAACGGCCAAACGCCATGGAGAAAGTCCCTTCGGATCTTCAACCGTCTTTAAATTCTCTAACCAATTTTCATCGGTTTTTACTGCGGCAACGGGACCGCGCCATCCATGACGCCGATCGTAGGTTCGAAGACCTGCTCGCAGAGATTTCTCGCCCAACTTTTGCATTTCGGCCTGCATGGTAGTTCGAACGGAAAGGCCGCCGTCATACAGACCTTCAACACCGTAAAGGTCGTAGAGTTCGCGGCGCACCTCTTCAACAAACCATTTGGCCTGCAATACTTCGGCGTCCCGACCTTCTTTTACCACGAGAGGGCTCGCAATGGCCGTGTCAGCTTCTTCTTTAGTGATGTATCCCTCTTCGAGCATACGACCAACAACCCAGTTCCGGCGGATCGTTGCCCGTTCTAGATACCGAAAAGGATTGTAGTTATTTGGCGCTTTTGGAAGGGCACCAAGGTAAGCCATCTCTGCAATTGTCAGATCATTTAACGATTTATCGAAATAGTAAAGTGCTGCTGCTGCAACGCCATATGCCCGGTGCCCCAGATATATTTCGTTTAAATAAAGTTCAAGAATACGGTCTTTTGAAAGGCTTCGATCAATTCGAATAGCAAGAATGGCTTCTTTGGCTTTACGCTCATATGACACTTCATTAGTGAGAAGCATGTTTTTGGCAACCTGCTGGGTTACTGTGGATGCGCCCACAAGCCGCCGTCCCTGCCCCAAATTTTGAATATTTTTTACAGTTGCCCGCAAAATTCCTAAAAAATCGATACCAATATGGTCGTAGAAATGTTGATCTTCTGCCGCGATGAAGGCTTGTTTCACCTGTTTCGGAATTGATCCGATTGGAACGAAAAGCCGTCTTTGGCGCGCGTATTCTGCAATCAGGCTTCCATCGGCGGAATGAACCCTCGTCATCACAGGCGGCTCATAACTTGCCAGCTGTTCATAGTCAGGCAAACCTTTACCGAAGTGCCAAAAACCAAACAACACGGCGCCCGTAGCAAACATGCTCCCCAGTATAAAGAGGCAAACCATAACCAGTAAAAATCTTAAAAGTCGCTTCATAAACTATTCGCCAAATGATCTCTCATTAGCCCTTGATTAGGTGCAGTTGTTCGACTGCTTTAAACATAAACGGTGCACAGCATTCTTAAAATAAGAAGAACTTACGGCAATATCATGGCCACATCAGAGCTGTATTATTGCTGTAATTTATCAAAATATTTGTTAATGGCCTTATAAATAGAGGTGGCCAGTTTCTTTTGTCCGTTTGTTGATTTTAGAATTTTCTCATCATGTGCATTTGAAAGATATCCCAATTCTACTAAAACAGAGGGAACATCAGGTGCTTTTAAAACTCTAAACCCTGCAAATCTGTGGGACCTACTTCCAGTTTTCATACCTGAATTTGAAATCTCAGGCAGGAGGAGTTTTGCAAATTTCACAGAGAAATTCATGGTCTCTCGTTGAGCTAGGTCAATAAGGATATCTTGAACAGTGTCGTCTTGTTCTTCTAAATCAACACCGGCAATGACGTCGGATTTATCGTGAGATTTAGCAAGAGCTTCAGCTTCGTCATCGGACGCATTTTCTGACAATGTATATACAGTAGATCCACTAATATCTGCACGGCCAATCGAGTCAGCATGAAGCGAGATAAACAAATCACCCTTATATTTACGGCCGACATTTACGCGCTCACGCAAACTCAAAAAGGCATCTCGATCGCGGGTCATTATAACGCGGTAGCGAGGGTTTGATTTTAAAAGGTTTCTAAGTTTTAGGGCAACCTTTAACGTCAGGGACTTCTCGTGGACGCCGCTACGGCCGATTGCGCCCGGATCAATGCCGCCGTGTCCAGCATCAACAATTACAGTCCATTTGCGATCAACGGTAATGATTGGGGCAATGGGCGCAACGGGTGACAGTGCCGCAACTTGTTGCTTCCGGCTTTCCTTTACGGATTTTAAAAATGATCGCTGGTCAGTTTTCGCAATATCGATGAAAAAACGATACGGCTTTCCCTTTGATGGTGGAAGAATAACTTTTTTAATAATTTTGACGGGTGATTTAACATCCAAAACGACCCGCGACGTTCCCTGTCGAAACAGCCCGTAACGATAGTTCTCGATCACTCCCATTGACCGTCTGCCGGTTACTGCCGATGACCAAGTCACTTCTTGCATATCAATGACGATACGGTTTGGATTAGCCAGATAGAAAATTCTGAAGTCCGGTTTTTTGTCTATTTCCATAACAAAACGGGTTTTATTTTTATGTAATCCCAGTCGGACCGCTTGCACTTCTGCAGCTGCGGCAAAAGCTTGAGAAGGAAAACTTCCCACTGCAAACAGACATAGAAAGACGATTGAAAACCGACGAATATAATCAACAAATAATAGCATGGCCGGCTTGAATTACCTCAAATTTACCTGTAAAAATATATCACGTTTTAGCACTTTTGCTGTAAATTAAGACTAATTTCAGGCAAGCTACATATGGGAGATTTCTCGTTATCTCCTGTAGACTTAGCATGAGATACCCCCCTTGGACATATCTCGTCAGAAGTTTTTTTAACCATTAGTCATAATTCGTTTGTTATGTTGCTAACAAGTAACTATTATCAGCCTGTGAGTTTCTGTGGTCAGTTCCCTTGCGTAACTAATTTGGCAATGGGGCGGCTCTGTTTTCGACAGCGAATGCCGGCATCATTATAGATCCCCTGAGCGTCTGAATACAGTGCTAAAGACAATGCAGATATATTTTTGTGAAACTGAAATCGCCCGCCCTCTAGTATCGAGATTAGGCGGGATCGGCAGCCGATAAGTCCCCCGAGGGGTAAATAGTTTTCCTCTTAAAATGTTTAAGTGGGACCGGCGCCAGCGATTTCCATTGAAAAAACGGCTGAATTCCCTTGTCTCACTGGGAGAATTTTAGTCACGGAGCTTATATATGGCTACGCGTATGCTTATTGACGCGTCTCACGATGAAGAGACTCGTGTTGTAATTGTTAAAGGGACTCGTCTTGAAGAATTTGATTACGAGACTGCTTCCAAAAAACAATTAAAAGGAAATATCTATCTGGCTAAGGTCACTCGTGTGGAGCCTTCGCTTCAGGCAGCCTTTGTTGAATACGGCGGTAATCGCCACGGTTTCCTTCCCTTTTCTGAAATCCATCCTGACTATTACCAAGTCCCCGTCTCTGACCGGGATAAAATGGTAACACAGGAAAATGTTGCTGAAAAAGAAGCGCTTGAGCAAGAAGATGCCGCCGCTACGGACAGCGATGCTATCGTGGATAATAAAAATTCGTCAAACGATGCAGCAACATCTGCCAACGATGACGAAGACGGTGTGGTCGATGACGAAGGTGACACATTAGGTGGTTTGGAAACTGTCGGGACTGACGGCGATAATGTCGTTGAAAATCTTGGCGGCGATGATGAAGTCGAACACACTCGCAAATCGAACTACAAACGGCACTACAAAATTCAAGATGTAATCAAACGTCGTCAAATTTTGCTTATCCAAGTGGTAAAAGAAGAACGTGGTAACAAGGGCGCAGCCCTTACCAGTTATATCTCTTTGCCTGGCCGGTACAGTGTATTGATGCCAAACACAGGACGCGGCGGCGGAATTAGCCGTAAGATCAGCAACCCTGCGGATCGGAAACGTTTAAAGAAAATCGCTACCGAACTGGAAGTTCCAGAAGGCGTCGGTGTTATCATTAGAACTGCGGGTCTCAACCGCACTAAACTCGAGATTAAACGGGACTATGAGTTCCTGCTACGTCTTTGGGATGATATTCGTGAAATCACGCTTAAATCCATTGCACCAAGTTGTGTTTATGAAGAAGCCAATCTGATTAAACGGTCTATTCGTGACCTTTATTCAAAAGAAATTGGTGAAATTCTGGTTGAAGGCGAAGAAGGTTATCGGATCGCCAAGGACTTTATGCGTAAGCTTATGCCAAGCCATGCTAAAAAAGTTCAACCCTATCGGGACCGCATTCCGTTGTTCCACCGTTTTCAGGTAGAGCAGCAGTTTGTCTCAATGTATAATCCAGAAGTTCAATTGAAATCTGGTGGTTACATTGTCATCAATCCAACAGAAGCTCTTGTGTCTGTAGATGTGAACTCAGGTAAAGCTACCAAAGAGCGGAACATTGAAGATACAGCTGTTAAAACCAATCTTGAAGCGGCTGAAGAAATGGCCCGTCAGTTGCGCTTGCGCGACTTGGCTGGCTTGGTCGTCATTGATTTCATCGACATGGATGACAACCGCAATAATAAAGCCGTCGAACGTCGCTTAAAGGACTGCCTAAAATCAGACAGAGCTCGCATTCAAGTTGGACGCATCAGTCCATTTGGATTGCTAGAAATGTCTCGGCAGCGTTTGCGCCCGTCATTCCTTGAAACCAGCACTAACACTTGTCACACTTGTGGTGGGTCTGGTTTTGTACGGTCGACGGAATCAACAGCTCTGCTTATCATCCGAACACTTGAAGAAGAAGGTGTACGGGAGCGGAGTTCTCGGATTTGCGTAACTGTTAATACAGAAGTTGCCATTTACCTCTTGAACCAGAAACGTTCTGTTATTCAAGAGCTAGAAACCACTTATGGACTGACAATTGTCATTTTGGCAGATCCGACGTTGAATTTGAACGATCATAGTATTGAGCGTGAGAAGTCCGCGACGGAGCCTTCGCAGGCAGCAACTCCTATAACCACAACGCCATCAATTCCTTTACTGGATCTTCCAGACATCATCGAAACTGAAGACGAAGCCGATGAAGAGAAACCAGAAAAAGAAAGCAACTCAGCAAAACGTCGCAGACGTCGCAGACGCCGTAAAGGGCGCGACGATCAAGATGAGCCGACTGAAGTAGAAGCGGATGAAACTGCAAAAGAAGTTTCTGGAGATAAAACTACAGATACAGTGACTGACGCAGATACGTCTGCAAACGATACTTCTGTAGACGCCTCTTCTGAGGATGATGAAGAGCCCCGTAAACGCCGTAGAGGTAAACGCGGTGGTCGTCGTCGGTCACGCCCAGTTTCTACTGAAGGAACTGAAGCAGAAGCAAAATCTGATCAATCGCCTGCGATGGAACCAGAAATTGTTATTATTCCGATCATCTCAGCTGACGGTGATGCATCAGACCTTGATCCTCCTCAAATTATTGAGGCCCGGTCAGTTGAAATAACGCCAGAAGACAAAACGGAAGCAACACCGGTAAAGAAACCGGCACGTCGCCGCACACGTCGCCGGACGCCAAAAGCGACCGACGATAAAACGGATGACAGTAAAACTGAAGAAAGTGCTTCTGATGTAAAAGCGGAGGCATCGGTTGTATCTTCTGAAAATGAGGAAGAGAAAACTGAAAAGGTGCGTCCCCGGCGACGGAGAAGCCCCCGTCGGAAAAGTCCGGAGTCTTCTGAGGCGGTTTCTGAAGAGAAAGTAGCGCCTGCGGAAACCAAAATAGCAGCTCCGGTTGAACCCGCTGTTGAAAAGGTTAAGCCCGTTAAAAAAGAAGCACCAAAGGTTGTCGAACAGGCTGAAACACCTGTTCCCGCACCTGCAGTAAAGGAACCTGAGGCAACTCAACCTGTTCCTGCACTCGTGCAAGAAAGCGTGACGCCACCGGCGGACGATGCGCCGAAGAAACCAGCCCGCAAAGGTTGGTGGAGCCGCAAGAGTTCATAAATAAAAAAGGAGCCTGTGAAAACAGGCTCCTTTTTTTATGATTATTTTTTAGTTTTCTAACTTAGCCATTTTCGAAGAGCGATAACAGCACCTTCAATATCTTCCGTTGCCCCAGCAAATGACAGCCGTATATATTCATGTCCCCGGTTCGGATCAAAATCAAGGCCTGGCGTTGCTGCAACACCGCATTCATTCAACATTCTTTGGCAGAACTTCAAACTATCATCCGTTAAGTGGCTTACGTTTACATAAATGTAAAAGGCGCCATGTGCTTCTGCGAATTTATCGAGTCCCATTTTTGGGAGCTCTCGCAGTAAGATTTCACGGTTTTTGGCATAGTTGTGGATGTAACCTTCTAGCTCATCTTTACAGTCAAAGGCTGCCAAGGCTGCATATTGGCTGAGGGCTGGCGCCGAAATAAACATGCTTTGGGACAGCCGTTCAATGGACCCTAGCAAATCTTCAGGGACGATCATCCAGCCAAGCCGCCAGCCGGTCATTGAAAAATATTTTGAAAATGAGTTTATGATAATAACATCGTCACTGTAGGACAGAGCTGACACCGCTTTTTGTCCATACGTCAGACCATGGTAGATTTCATCAGAAATGAAATGCATTCCCCGGCCGTGACAATATTTGATCAACTTTTCAAGCTCGTCCGGCGTTAGCATCGTTCCCGTAGGATTTGCAGGACTTGCCACAAGCAACCCATGAAGCGGGCCCTCGATAGCATCGATTAGTTCTGGAGTTGGCTGAAAATTAGTTTCAGGACCGCAGGGAAGACCTACGGCCTCCACATCTACTGATCCTAAAATATTTCGATAAGCAGGATACCCCGGTTCAGCGAGAACAACACGATCTTCTGGATTAAACAAGGACAAAAACGAGAGAAGAAACCCGGTTGATGAACCAGTTGTCACGACAACACGTTTGGGATCCAAATCAATGCCGTACATTTCCCGGTAGTGATTGGCAATGGCCTGCCGAAGCGGCGGAATTCCGAGAGCTTCAGTATAACCTATAGATTTTGTATCTAATGCGTTCTTAGCCGCCTCTAAAACGGGGGCTGGAGCCGAGGTGGCAGGTTGCCCCACCTCCATATGATAAACAGTTTTTCCTTGGGACTCTCGAGCGTTGGCAGCCTTTAAGACTTCCATAGCAAGAAAGGGAGACACATCTCCGCGAGACGTATGCTTCACAATTGCACCTATACTTTAAATTCGGGGTTATATTATCGCTGGATCAAAGACAGGCCGTATCCACGCGGATCTGCACGGGACTGACACTGGTTCAGCTTACCATTTTTACAGTATACCGAATTCACCTTACCAAGTCTTTCAACTTCTATGGCGACAGGATGTTGCTTTACGATTGTAGTTAGATCGTCTGGCGTAACCTTTGGCTCGTACAAAAGCGGAAGCCCTTGCCCCATAGTGAAAACACGCGGAGCACTTATTGCAGTCTCGAGAGGTTGATCCTCTCCAAAGATTTTAAGGGCAGTGTAGACAGAACTTAATGTGCCCGCAATGCCGCCTGTAGCGGCTCCGGCGAAGTATAAATCCTTATTGACCAGATTGACCATCACAACGGGTGCCGTTGGGAATTCGGCTTCTTTGTCACCCAAAGCAGACGCCATAACAATTCCGGAAATATCACCAGTTTTTCCAGATCCAAAAGGTTTTCCAAGGCCCACAAGACAAGAAACGGCGTTGCCTTCATTATCAGCGGTTACAAAAGACGTCATTCCGCCAGCACCAAAAGGATTATAGTTGGCATATTTTTGAAATGAAGACGCAGAGGCCTCAGCCAGTTTGGTAAGGTTGATATCCTGATTGAGATGCAGAACGCCTTTTCCAGAATATATTTTCTGCCAAACTTCCTGATATAGAGCTCCTTGAGGACCCACAGATGTGCCAATTGTAATCACGCCATTGGTAAATGTAGCGGCATCTTGCCAAGCAGGTCTGTAATATATCAGATCCGTAGTGGTTAGCTTACCGCCAACAAAATTTGCATCATCAATGAAGGCCTTTGCCATTGTGCCGCCGTAGAAAAAAGCGCCGCCGTTGGTTCTGAGGTTACTCAAAATTGATGACAAACGCACTTGTTGGATCTTTGTGCCTTCCTTTTTCAAGGAACCATCTTCATTTAAGTACAGTTTTGATAAACCCGCATCGAATTGGACTTTGCTGCTACTGGAAACCATGGCTGCATGCTGCGCACGGGACATACTTTCCCCAAAATTTGCTAATTTTTCCGCTGGCGCCAATACAGATGACCAGCTCATTCTGCCATGGCGTGCGTGAAGAGCTGAGAACCCACGAATATTTCCAGGAACCCCGATTTCGCCGCCCGCTTTTGCCAATCCAACCGGGAATTTCAAATTCTCAAGTTTATTACTTTCACGGTTATAAGTAATGCACTCGCCCCCGCCGCCAAGAGACCCTGCAATTGGATAAGTTACAGCCAGTGTGAAATACAATGCCGTTGCAGCATCTGCCGCAGTTCCGCCTGATGAAAGGATATCTTGCGCGATCAGTGTCGCCCGTGGCTCATCTGATGCCACGCCGCCCAAAGGTCCATCGACACTATCAACGGCTCCAATCTGTTTTGGATCAACCGTATCACAAGCCGCAAGCAATAGAAGAGAGCCTGCCACACACAAACTTGTGATATCATTCCATTGACTGCGAGCGATTTGGTTCTTAACTTTAGATCGAAACAAAGAGGTGGTTTTTTTGATCAAGCGCATACTTTTATCTTTTTCAATCATGTTGGTTGCCCTTTTCCCCGCGCAGCTAGCCTTTGCGAAAAATTCAGGTTTGGCATTTATTCGTGATGCTGAAATTGAACATACCCTGCGGTCGTACGCAAGCCCTCTCTTCACTGCGGCGGGCTTAAATAGCAATGATGTTTCCATTCATTTGATCAACAATAAGGTTATAAATGCCTTTGTTGCTGGCGGGCAGCGGATGTTCTTTTTTACAGGATTGTTGGAAAGAGTTGAAAGTCCCGGACAGTTAAAAGGGATTATAGCCCATGAGACTGGGCATATTGCAGGTAGTCACCTTTCCCGAACTCAAGATGCCCTTAAAAACGCCACGGCAAAATCTATTTTGGGATATATATTGGGCGCTGCCGCGGTGTTTGCAGGCGGCGGTAAAGCTGGTGCTGCCGTTGTTGGCGGGGCGGAAGGAATTGCGCAAAAATCCTTCTTGAAATACAGCCGACAACAAGAATCCTCAGCCGATCAGGCTTCCATGCGATATTTGGAAGCAACCCACAGTTCCGGTAAAGGAATGTTGGAGTTCCTGCAAATTCTCGGAAAAGCGGAACAAATCTACGTTGGCAAAGTTGATCCATATTGGCGCAGTCATCCCATTAGTCAGGATCGTGTCTCCTCTCTCAAATACCGTGTTGAAGCGTCCAAATTTAGGGATGTACCGGATTCCCCTCTGGAAATAGAAGCCCTTAAACGGGTTCAGGCAAAACTGTATGGATTTACAAAATCCCTTAGTAAAACTCTCAGAAAATACCCTCATTCGGATCAAAGCGCATCCGCACGATATGCACGTGCCATCGCTTATTTTAAGTACCCAAAGATTGATTTAGCTGAAATCGAAATTGAAAGCCTTCTAACTGAATTTCCAGAAAATCCTTTTTTCCATGAGTTGAAGGGACAAATGTTATTTGAAAATGGAGATCCTGTAAGTGCGGTTGAACCTTTGAGATTGGCTGCAACATATTTACCGAAAGAGCCGTTGATTCTTACATTATATGGGACGGTATTGTTGGCCACTGGGTATGCTGAGGATGATGCGGAGGCAATCAATGTTCTAAAAGACAGCGTGTTTTACGGCCCCTACCGGGCGGGCACATGGAACCAACTTGCCATTGCCTATAGCCGTGCAGGTGACACAGCAAACCTTGCACTTGCCACAGCAGAACGATTTCTTCTGCTTAAACAAGGGAAAAAAGCTGTTTTCCACGCTAAACGAGTCCACCAGTTGATGAAACCCGGAACTCCTGGTTTTTTGCGGGCGGATGACATTATTACCCTCGCATCGCGACTGCGGAAGAAAAATTAGAGACCAAATCACAGGCTTGTGCTTTGAAAATCAAGAGAAATCCTTTAAAGATTTCAATACGTAAATTTTCGTAGGAATAACCGTTATGAACAGCTCTACCAGAATAGTGATCCTTTGCGGACTTCTATTTGTAACACTTACCGGCCTGATTGGTTTTAACTTATATCAATATGGTTACGCCAAAAAGGACGTCGAATTTGGTAGTCAGGTTCGAAACTACCTGCTTGAAAATCCCAAAGTTATCCGGGAAGTCATTCAGCGACTTCAAGTCCAAGAAGCTCGCGAGGAAGCCGAAGAAAAATCCAAAAACCTTGCGGCCTACATGGGTGAGTTGGAGAATGATGGATATAGCTATGTTGCTGGAAATCCAAACGGTGATGTGACAATCGTAGAGTTTTTCGATTACCGCTGCGGCTATTGTAAACGGGCTTACGGCGACTTAATTAAAACAGTCGAAGAAGATGGCAATATCCGCCTAGTCTTAAAAGAATTCCCAATCCTTGGCGAAGATTCTGTTCTCGCCACACGGGCTGCCATTGCGGCTGAAAAACAAAATAAATACATGGAATTCCATGATAATCTAATGAAAGTACGCGGCGGGCTGAGTAAAGGCCGTATTATGCAAATTGCAACAGATAGTGGATTAAACACAGACCAGCTCCTCAAAGACATTGATGATGAGGAGATTTCCGTGAAAATCCAGAAAACATACCAGCTTGCAAATTCACTCAATATCACAGGGACACCAGCATTTGTCATCGGCGGGGAACTCGCTGCCGGTGCCATACCCGCATCAACTATGAAAGAGATGGTTGCAGCAGCACGAGCGAAAAAGGCTTCGGCGGTAACGAACTGATATGGCCATATCGAAAACACTCAATCGGCTAGCACTTAGTAATTTCCTACCCTACAGGTTAACCAAATTATCTGGAATTATAAGTCGGTCTCTGGCGGAGAGATACTCTCGCCAATTTGAGGTCTCCATCCATGAATGGCGCGTTATTGCCATTATTGGTGAGACACCGGGGCTTACAGCCCGTGAGGTGGGAGACCTCGCATCACTCGATAAGGTCAATATCAGCCGAGCTATTGATAAATTGGAAAAACGCGGACGACTAGAACGAAAAGTCACCGCTCATGACAGACGCGCTTTTGCGTTGCAGCTTACAGACGCCGGTGAGGAAATATTGCGAGCTATTGGGCCTCTAGCCTTAGAATTTGAAACCAGATTACTGGATGGTTTTTCAAAATCAGAGGTCGCAACAATCAGATCGTTTCTCGATCGATTAGACACCCGCGCTGATGAACTCGTGGATATCATGAAAGAAGGCGGAGCATAACCCCACCTTCTGTTGTTCTAGAGTTTTGAAATAATCAAATAAGCCCTGCCAGCGGTGAGCTTGCGTCAGCGAATTTTTTACGGGGCATGCGACCCGCCAAAAACGATTTCCGTCCAGCAGTTACCGCATCTTTCATGGCAGATGCCATGATTATGGGATTGGTTGCATGGGCGATGGCTGAATTCATCAAAACGCCGTCACATCCAAGTTCCATTGCAAGAGTGGCATCAGACGCCGTACCGACACCGGCATCGACAATCACAGGCACGTTGGCTTGATCTTTGATAATGCCGATGCTAACTGGGTTTTGAATTCCAAGGCCCGAACCAATTGGCGCGCCAAGAGGCATAATCGCCACGCAGCCCATGGCCTCTAGCTCCAGACACATAATTGGGTCATCAGAACAGTAGACCATCACCTTAAAACCTTCGCTGATCAACGTTTCAGCAGCTTTGAGTGTTTCAATCATGTTTGGGTATAAAGTCTTCTCGTGGCCGAGAACTTCCAGCTTAACAAGGTCCCAACCGCCAGCTTCACGGGCAAGACGTAATGTCCGAAGCGCTTCATCAGCCGTATAACAAAAGGCTGTATTTGGAAGATAGGTGTATTTGGTCGGATCCACATAATCGACCAACATCGGCTGACTTCTGTCAGTGATATTTACCCGCCGAACAGCAACCGTCACCATATCAGCGCCGGAAGCTTCAATGGCCAATTTGGTTTCTTCGAAATCTTTATATTTACCCGTTCCAACGATCAATCTTGATTTCAGCTTCTGTCCCGCAACTTCAAAACTGTCATCATCGGCGCTATGGGTATTTCCGCCACCGATAAAATGAACTATTTCCAGCTTATCGCCATCTTTAAGTTCTGTTTGGGCATATGTTGATTTTGGCACAATTTCCAAATTTCGCTCAATGGCGACTTTTCCGCCAACAAGTTCAAGAGATGCCAGCAGTTCATCAATAGTCAGGGATCGGTCATATTGCCGTTCTTCCCCATTTATCGTGAGGTTCATCGAATTTACCTTACAGAGTTTTAAATTAAGAGATCGATATTGCCGAGATTATGGGTGCAGGACGCCGCTGTTGCAACCACCTTCAACATCAATGCAGCACTTTATTTGTAATATTATCCTGTTCAGCTTTATCATCGTAAAAAAGTTCTTTATAAGTGAGCAGACTACTTACTGGCTGTTAGCCAATTAGGGGTGGAAATGGGAAAATCAGTTCTTGTCATAAATGGGCCGAACTTGAATTTGCTTGGTACGCGTGAACCAGAGATTTATGGGCACACAACCTTGAAAGATATTGAGGGATTGTGCGAAAGTCGCTGTTCAAATCATGGATTTGATCTCAGGTTTGTACAAAGCAATCACGAGGGTGAGCTTCTAGATGCAATTCATAGTGCTGCCAAGTCGCAGGACGGGATTGTCATAAATGCTGGCGCGTTCACGCACACATCTGTGGCGTTGCACGATGCGCTGAAAGCAGTAGGCCTACCTTGTGTTGAGGTCCATTTGTCAAATACGTTTGCCCGGGAAGAATTCAGGCACCACAGTTTTATATCTGCTGTTGCCATTGGTGTAATATGTGGATTTGGTGCCAATAGCTATATGCTAGCCATTGATGCACTAGCAAATTATTTTGAACAATAGAAAATGAAAAGTCGAAAACGATGAGTAAACTTGATATCGACCGCGACGTCATCCGCGAGCTGGCGGAAATCATGAATGAAACTGGTTTGGGCGAGATTGAAATTGAAAGTGGCAACAGCCGCTTACGAGTTTCTCGTGGATCAACCGGCTTAGTTGCAGCTGCACCGCAAATGGTAGCAGCTGCCCCTGTTGCAGCCCCTGTTGCTGCACCTGTAGAAGTTACGACTTCTGCTGATCCATCTAGCCATCCAGGTGCCGTTAAGTCACCCATGGTCGGAACAGCCTATATGTCTGCAGAGCCTGGTGCTCCTGTATTCGTTAAAATTGGCGACACTGTTGCACAAGGCCAAACGCTTTTGATCGTTGAAGCCATGAAAACAATGAACCCAATTCCAGCCCCTAAAGGCGGAAAAATTGTCGACATTATGATCGGCGATTCAGAGCCAGTGGAATTTGGTCAACCTCTCGTCATTATTGAGTGAGTGGAATAGCATAACATGTTGAAAAAAATCCTCATCGCGAACCGCGGCGAAATTGCCCTTCGTATTCATCGCGCCTGTCGGGAGATGGGAATTCGGACTGTTGCCGTCCATTCAGAAGCGGATGCCAATGCAATGCATGTTCGTCTGGCAGATGAAAGCGTTTGTATTGGACCGCCAAGTCCTGCGGCCAGTTACTTGAATATGCCAGCAATCATTTCAGCAGCTGAAGTGACAAATGCTGATGGCATTCATCCGGGTTACGGCTTTTTGTCGGAAAACGCGAAATTCGTTGATATTGTAACTGCTCACGGAATTAAGTTCATCGGCCCGTCCGCTGATCACATCCGCCTGATGGGCGACAAAATTGCGGCCAAGGTCACGATGAGGAAATTTGGTGTCCCGTGTGTGCCCGGATCTGACGGTGAAGTTCTCACCATTGAAGATGCAATACCTGTGGCTGAAGAAATTGGCTATCCGGTAATCATTAAAGCATCTGCGGGCGGCGGTGGACGCGGCATGAAAGTGGCTGCAACAGCTGCTGACCTTTCAGAAGCATTCTCATCTGCACGAGCCGAAAGCCAGTTGGCTTTTGGTGATAACGCAGTTTATATCGAAAAATATTTGAGCACACCTCGCCACATTGAAATTCAAGTTCTGTCAGATGGTCAAGGCAATGTTGTCCATTTAGGCGAACGTGATTGCTCTCTGCAACGCCGCCATCAAAAAGCGCTAGAAGAGACCCCGTCCCCTGCTCTTAAAGCCGAACTTCGTGAAAAAATTGGTAAAACTGTAGCCGATGCCATACGGGACATGAATTATGAAGGCGTGGGAACGATCGAGTTCTTGTATGAAAACGACGAGTTTTATTTCATTGAAATGAATACGCGTTTGCAGGTGGAGCATCCGGTTACGGAAATGGTAACGGGCATCGATCTTGTGCGCGAGCAAATCAAAGTTGCTGCTGGCCATAAACTCACGCTGACGCAAGATGATATCAAATTTAATGGTCATTCCATTGAATGCCGTATCACTGCGGAAGATCCAGACACATTTGCAGCATGCCCGGGACCAGTTCTTGATTTTCATGCGCCAGGTGGTTTAGGTGTCCGCGTTGATTCAGCCCTATACGCTGGATACAATGTCCCTCCCTATTACGATAGTTTGATTGCTAAACTTATTGTTCATGGTGCAAACCGGCAGGAATGCCTTATGCGCTTGAAACGCTCGTTAGAAGAATTTGTTATCGGCGGAATTAAAACAACCTTGCCACTGCATCAAGCTCTCATTGAAAACGAGGACTTCATTTCAGGTGATTACAATATCCATTGGCTTGAAAAATTTATTGAGGAAAAGCGGTAATTAGTCGCTTCTCTGTAATTACATGACAGCTTTAACACCCGAGATACTTCTCAACGCTTACACGCATGGGATTTTCCCCATGGCGGAAACTCAGGACGACCCAGAAATATTCTGGGTCGATCCAGAGAAGCGCGGAATTTTTCCGCTAGAAGACTTTCATGTCTCAAAAAGCCTTCGCAAAAAAATTAGACAAGAACCTTTCAAAATTACCGTCGACACCTGTTTCCGGCAGATTATGAAAGAATGCGCAGCCACTGTAGAAGACCGACCCAGCACTTGGATCAATCGCACAATCCTCGATTTATATACGGAACTACATTTGCAAGGAAACGCCCATTCTATCGAGTGTTGGAATGGCGACGTGTTAGTAGGAGGGCTTTACGGCGTTTCATTTGCGGGTGTTTTCTGCGGCGAGAGTATGTTTTCAAGAGAGAAAGATGCTAGTAAAATTGCGCTCACGGCTCTTGTTGCACGGCTTAAACATGGCGGTTTCAAGCTACTTGATACACAGTTTTTGACCGATCATCTCGCCTCATTAGGGGCTGTTGAAATCCCGCGAGAGGAATACCATCGCTTATTAGATAAAGCCTTGGCCGTAACTGCTGATTTTCAGTTGCTACCTTTTGATAGTTCGCCATCAGACATCTTGCAGTCAATCACCCAAACATCATAAACCGGATGCTCTAGCGCGTTTAAAGCCGGGCTCGACGCGAACATCCACCCCATAAATAGGGGTATGGGCTCTTCGTCTTGTTGACGCTCATCAATTTCAAGAAAAGTAGATGTTTCTGGTGTTTCTTCTGGTGGACGTTTCAAACATTTCCGGACAGTGATGTTCAATGTACCGTAGGACACTGTCTCATCAATTCCAATGGTCAAATCAAGTGTTCGTGCAGTGACTTTATCTAGGGTCCGAAGTACTGCGGCCACACCCACATTGTTTTCTGCAACGGCATTGCCTGCAACGGCCAATGCCGTCAAAAATGACAGAACGGATACGCAGGATTTAAAAGTCATACGCGATGCGCCATTTCGTTGTTTAAAGAAGAAAATCAGCGCCGCTCTATTTGTCGCTATCACTTGAGCTAAAAATTGCTTGCCCAATTAGATCCATCAAGTTCAGAGAACTTTGAGTGTAAATAATTTCGTCACCGTTTTCGAGCATATCTTCAGCACCGCCTGGCGATAAGTCGAGATAACTTCCCCCAAGAAGACTTTCTGCCGCGACTTTTGCCGCTGTGTCTTCAGGTAAATGGATGTTATCGCGAATACTGATGCCAACGACGGCTTGGTAGGTTTCTGGGTCTAGTATCTGACTGGTAATTGTACCTACCTTGATGCCGCTCATTCGAACATCACTACCGATATTCAAACCATCGATCTGATCGAACTTTGCGATCAGATTAAGGCCACCATTAGTGGCCCCCAAATCGGCAGTTCTGTATGCGAAAACAAGAAAGATCGTTGCAAATGCGAGGACAACGCCCCCGATTATAGTTTCAACAATATTATTTCCCAATTTCCGCCCCCATTTATTTTGTTACTTTCAAGAAGTCCTTATTCAGGCTTCCAAGCTTCATAGTCTGCTGTACTTTTTTGACGTGTACCACTTGCTGCAACTGATCCACCCGGATGATAGGCATGCTGCGTCCCCGTAAGGTTCGGCAAATGTTCTTCTTCCCAGCTATTTTGAACAACGGCTTGTTGTTCTGGCAGCATATCTGTCGTGTAGTGCAACCAAATATGCCATGCAGCCGGTACTTTCGATGCTTCTGGTTCGCCTTTATAGACGACCCATCGACGTATCCGTCCAAAAGGACCCGTTGGTTTGCCTTTTTCTTTAAAATAGCGGTTGCCAAACTGATCTTCGCCGACCTGTTCGCCCTTCCACCATGTAAATAGCAATGTACCAAGCGTTGCCATAGTATTCTTCTTCCGTCAGAAAACCGTATGAATTAAAGGGGAATATGCCATTCAAGCTGCCCCTCGTCTAGTCTAAGTTTATATTGTGACTGCAATTATCCGTATTTTTTGTTCTTTTTTCGTTAAATTTTTCAGTCTTTTAAATAGAGCATTTGATTCTTCCCTGCTCCGCCTAGCCATAGGCAAAAATCGTTGCGAATTTGTCCCACTTTACAAAATATTCCAACTGAATTTTCCATTAGCCTTAAGGCAACAAGACACAAATCCGCCGCATTCCACGACATATGGCAATGTGTCCTCCAATCACACACTATATATGGTGACATTCGGTATTGACGCCGCCTTATTTGAGGGGCAATCTCCTAGTGTCTTCGAATGCAACGGCTACTATATATAGTGCTTGAGTGACCTGAAACCCGGCCGATACTCTTGGTTCCAGGGGCTAGAAGACAGTTGGGGAACAATTCTATAACAGGGACTTTATCAAATGCGTATATCTCGGCGGTTTACCGATGACAATTCTTCACCTTATGCGAAAATTAAATTTCGTCAGGCAACCAGCGAGATAAAAAACCCGGATGGATCAATCGTTTTCAAACTTGATGAAATCGATGTTCCTGCGGAATGGTCACAAGTGGCTTGTGACATCATTGCTCAAAAATATTTCAGAAAAGCAGGTGTTCCCGCTCGTCTAAAATCGTTTGATGAAGATGATGTTCCCACATGGCTTTCCCGCCAGGTTGCAGATGATGACGCCCTAGACACTCTTCCAGAAGAAGAACGCTATAGCGGAGAAAAATCTGCAACACAGGTTTTTGACCGTCTTGCAGGGACTTGGGCCTATTGGGGTTGGAAAGGTGGATATTTTGACACCGAAGATGACGCCAGTGCCTATTTCGATGAAATGCGCTACATGCTTGCTAAACAAATGGGGGCCCCCAACTCTCCTCAATGGTTTAACACTGGTCTTCATTGGGCCTATGGCATTGACGGTCCTGCGCAGGGTCATTCCTATGTTGATTATAAAACTGGCAAGCTGACAAAATCCAAAAGCTCCTACGAACATCCGCAGCCTCATGCGTGTTTCATTCAGTCCGTTGGCGATGATTTGGTCAATGAAGGCGGCATTATGGACCTTTGGGTCCGTGAAGCACGCCTGTTTAAATATGGATCTGGCACAGGAACTAACTTCTCGAACGTCAGAAGTTCAGGCGAAAGCCTGTCAGGCGGCGGTAAATCATCTGGCTTGATGAGCTTCCTTAAAATCGGTGACCGCGCAGCAGGTGCCATTAAGTCCGGCGGAACAACCCGCCGCGCGGCCAAAATGGTAACATTGGATATCGATCACCCGGATATTGAAGAATTTATCAGCTGGAAAGCTGTTGAAGAGCAAAAAGTTGCCGCGCTTGTCGCCGGATCGAAACTTTGCAATCAGCATCTCAATGCTGTCATGACGGCATGCACAGAAGTTGAAGGTGATGAAGCCTATAACGTTTCAGAGAACCCTGCTCTTCGCAAAGCCATCATCGGCGCCCGTAAAGCCATGGTTCCAGAAAATTACATTCAACGGATCATTCAGTTTGCCAAACAAGGTTATACTGAGATTGATTTCACAACGTACAATACAGATTGGGATTCCGAAGCGTATTTGAGCGTTTCAGGCCAAAATTCCAATAACTCAGTTCGGGTTACTGATGACTTTATTCAGGCTGTTCTTGATGATGGCAACTGGGATTTGATCCGCCGTGTTGATGGCAAGGTTGCCAATACAATTAAGGCCCGTGATCTTTGGGAAATGATTGGTGAAAGCGCATGGCAGTCAGCCGACCCTGGGCTTCAATATGATACTACGATCAATGACTGGCACACGTGCCCGCAAGATGGCCGTATTAATGCATCTAACCCTTGTTCTGAATATATGTTCCTTGATGATACGGCTTGTAACCTTGCATCCTTGAACTTGATGACTTTCCGCCGGGCCGATAAAAGCTTCGACATTGAAGGTTTCATCCATGCGTCCCGTCTTTGGACGATCACACTGGAAATTTCTGTTTTGATGGCGCAATTCCCATCAGAAGAAATTGCCAAGCTGTCCTACAAATTCCGCACACTTGGCCTCGGCTTTGCCAATATTGGTGGTCTTTTGATGTCACAAGGCCTGTCATACGATTCAGATGAAGGCCGGGCATTCTGCGGCGGTATCTCTGCGTTGATGACGGGGACTGCCTATAAAACAAGTGCTGAAATGGCATCTGAACTGGGCGCCTTCCCGGGATACAAGAAAAACGCGAAAGACATGCTTCGTGTTATCCGCAATCACCGGAACGCAGCTCATAGCAAAACTACAGGCTACGAAAAATTGGCTGTCACGCCAGTTCCGTTGGATGCCGCCCATTGTCAGGATCGCACATTGATTGATGCCGCCATGGCGTCATGGGATGATGCGCTTGCTCTTGGCGAGAAACACGGTTACCGGAATGCGCAGTCCACAGTTGTTGCCCCAACGGGCACAATCGGTCTTGTTATGGATTGCGATACCACAGGGATTGAGCCTGATTTTGCGACCGTTAAATTCAAAAAACTTGCGGGCGGTGGGTACTTCAAAATTATCAACCGAACTATTCCAGAAGCCTTGACCAAACTCGGTTACTCACGCGCGCAAACAAAAGAAATTATCGCCTATGCTGTTGGGCATGGAACTCTTCAAGACGCGCCAGGTGTTAATCACCTAACGCTTCGTGAAAAAGGGTTCACTGACGACATTCTTGAGAAAATCGAGCAAGGTCTTGCTTCAAGTTTCGATATCAAATTCGTATTCAACAAATTCACGTTGGGCGAAGACTTCTGCACAGATACTCTTGGACTGAATGCAGATGACTTAAATGACTATAATTTCGACCTTCTGAAAACAATCGGATTTTCTAAAGAAGATATCAGTGCCGCAAACAATTTCTGTTGCGGTACCATGACCTTAGAGAAAGCTCCTTACCTTAAAGATGAGCATCTTTCAGTGTTTGATTGTGCCAATCCATGCGGCCGTATTGGTAAACGCTATCTGTCAGTAGATAGCCACATCAAGATGATGGCTGCTTCTCAGCCTTTCATCTCGGGTGCGATTTCTAAAACCATTAACATGGCAAACTCCAGCACTGTTGAAGATTGCAAAGAAGCCTACCTTCTCTCTTGGAAACTTGGTCTCAAGGCCAATGCGCTTTATCGTGACGGCTCTAAACTGAGCCAACCTCTGTCTGCCATTGCCATCGACGAAGATGATTTGGATCTGGAAGAAGTAGCAAAAGTCTCACCGGCTGCGGCAAGTACCGTTGTTGCTGAACGTATTGTTGAGCGGATTGCAGCTGGTCGCCGGAAATTACCAACACGCCGGAAAGGCTACACTCAGAAAGCAGTTGTTGGCGGCCATAAAGTCTACCTCAGAACTGGTGAGTATGATGACGGTGGCATTGGTGAGTTGTTCATTGATATGCATAAAGAAGGCGCTGCCTTCCGTAGCTTGATGAATAACTTCGCAATCGCGATTTCCATCGGTCTTCAGTATGGTGTTCCGCTGGAAGAATTTGTGGAAGCCTATACATTCACCCGCTTCGAGCCATCAGGCATTGTTGAAGGTAATGACGCGATCAAGATGTCCACATCTATCTTAGATTATCTGTTCCGTGAACTTGCAATCTCTTACCTCGGTCGGAACGATCTTGCCCACGTTAATGTGGATGACTTGCGTATTGACGCCATCGGCGGCGGTGAAGGTCAAGCTGAAATCGGTGAAGATGAACAACTTTCTGAAGCGACAGCACAGCTTGATAACGTTATTAACCTGACATCTACAGGTTACATTCGTTCTAAGAATTTCGAAGTTCTTCAAGGCGGATTGTCTGGCATGACGATGAACTTGGGTGGACAGCAAGCAGCTAGCGGTGGCAACTCCGCTTCAGTGGCGGCTCCAGCTGTGACATCGACTGCATCTAGTGCGCCATCCACTGGCAGTTCACCCCGCACAAGTGCACCGGATGTGCGCGTAAACAGAGTTATGGAAGCTCGTATGAAGGGTTATGAAGGCGATAGCTGCATGGAATGTGGGAACTTCACCTTGGTTCGAAACGGCACCTGCATGAAATGTGATACTTGTGGTTCTACAAGTGGTTGCTCGTAACTTCATGTTTTAGAAGACTTAACCCCGGGAGATCAATTTATACGAGGCTCCCGGGAAAGTCAGCTTTACAGCAGTTATTGTGTCGCTTTGTTGCCATGTGCGGCGCTCGACAACGAAGAGTGCGTCTCCTTCTTTAATACCCAATATACTCGCAATTTCTTTGTCTGCGATATCAGCGGAAAAAGTATGTTCGGCTTCTGAAAAAGGTTCTTTTTCAACAAGCCATTCATTGGGACTTATATTCTCGAAACCCTCATCTATGGCTGTGGGTACCCGCTCCAAATTTATCCATCTGTCCTCATATTGATACGGCGTCTCATCAGCAAAATGTAGGCAACGGATATGCAAAACCTTAGATGAGCTTTCCATAGACAGTTTTGCTTTAATTCCCTCTGGCGGCGTCACCACAGTGTTCTCTATGAGCGCGTATCTGTATGCGGCGCCTTTTGCTTCAATTTCTTTCCGCACAATGGGAATTTGTAATTTTGCGGCTCTTGCCGGCTGATGGGCAACCCGTGTTCCCGATTTACGTTTTCGTTCGACTATTCCATCTTCAGCAAGCTCCCGCAAGGCGCGGTTCACCGTCATTCTGGAACAGCCATAATCTGCTGCGAGTTGCTCTTCGCCTGGGATAATTTCGCCTACGGGCCAGTGCCGGCTTTTAATTTTCGCCATAATATCAGTTTTTATGGCCTGAAATGACGACAATTTAGGTGTTTTCACGAACGTATCCCAAAATTATTCCCTTAAAACAATAACATACCTGTATCTCGTAAACTTGATCAAGGCCCTGATACCAACCTTTTCAATATTTTCAATTAATTTGATTGACGTATTATGTCTATACATAATATCAATATGACTACACAAAGCAATCCTTAAAGGACCTACTTTGACCGAGAAGATTTATATAAATACGACTTTAGCAACACTATCTCCGGCTATTTCTGCCGACTATGGTTTGATAGAGAACGGGGCAATTGTCATCTCTGACGGCAAAATCCAGTGGATAGGTGCTGCCAGAGATTTACCCGCGACTTACAGTGACGGTCATTGGGAACGCATTGATCTGCAAGGCCGTTTGACGACCCCCGCCCTAATTGATTGCCACACACATCTTGTCTACGGTGGCAATCGGGCACGGGAATTTGAACTTAGGTTAAAAGGCGCAAGTTACGAGGAAATCTCACGAAGTGGCGGCGGTATTATGTCAACCGTCCGCAACACTCGAGAGATGTCTGAAAGTGAATTGGTGCAAGATGCATTGCCCCGCCTTGACGCATTGCTTAGCGAAGGCGTGGCAACGATCGAAATTAAATCGGGATATGGCTTAACAATTGCAGATGAGTTAAAAATGCTGCGCGCTGCCCGTCAGCTTGAAAAGCTGCGGTCCGTTCGAATTAAAACAACCTTCCTCGGGGCTCATGCATTACCGCCAGAATATGCTGGCCGTAATAATGAGTATCTGTTGGAAGTTTGCCTGCCTGCTATGGATCTTGGTGCTGCTGAAAATCTCATAGATGCGGTAGACGCCTTCTGCGAGGGGATTGCATTTTCTCCAGGCGAAGTTAAACGGGTTTTTGACAAAGCAGCTGAGCTATCATTGCCCGTTAAAATTCATTCAGAACAACTCTCAAATCTGGGAGGGGCTGCCCTTGCCGCATCCTACGGTGCTCTATCAGCAGATCATCTTGAATATTTGGATGAAGACGGCGTGCAGGCTTTAAAACAATCGGGCAGCGTTGCTGTAATCCTGCCCGGTGCCTTCTACACGCTACGGGAAAGTAGGCTTCCGCCCATTGTTTCCCTTCGGAGCGCAGGTGTGCCCATGGCAATTGCAACTGACTGTAATCCGGGTTCATCCCCCCTGACATCGCTTCTACTGACCATGAACATGGGATGTACATTATTTAAACTGACACCAGAAGAGGCTCTTACTGGGACGACACGTAATGCCGCCCAAGCCCTTGGCCTTCAAAACGAAATTGGTGTTCTCGAAGTTGGTAAATTGGCAGAGCTTGCCATTTGGAACGTAGAACACCCGTCTGAACTATCGTATCGTGTGGGTTTCAACC
>Ga0105357_10000271_pt1 | contig 26944 bp, 21 predicted proteins | sample GOMGulsemesocosm_4_FD_83660 | JGI IMG/M metagenome (GOLD analysis project Ga0105357, IMG submission 83660) | Methane-oxidizing microbial communities from mesocosms in the Gulf of Mexico - GOM15B Gulf of Mexico | ecosystem: Environmental > Aquatic > Marine > Cold seeps | place: USA: Gulf of...
CTGCGCTAAAAACAATTCCACATAAGAATTATTAGGTAAATATAGTGGGATGTTGTGGCCTTCAAAGTAAGTTGCTTTTTGGCTTAACTCCCCTTTAAGGCGCAAATCAGCTAATGCTTTTGCGGTCATAAAAGGTAAGTCAACGGGTAATATCAACAACGATTTAACTTGAGGAAATTTAGACAATACACTTAAAATTCCGCCAACAGGGCCCGTTTTTTTGAGCTTATCGGGGACATCATAATTATCACCACTAACAACAATGTTATTAATGCCTGAATCGTTAAGCATTTGCTTGGAAAACTCTAGCATGGAAAGCATTGAATTTTTATCTCTAAATAACTGCGCTTTGTCATGTCCCATGCGAGAAGATAAGCCGCCTGCAAGTACTACGCCTAAACATTCATTGTTTACAAAAGATGCATCTAAACCATCTGGCATACTAACCGCCTAACATAGCTAAATGTTTGGTGGCGCCGGTAAGCTTGTCATGTAAAAAGTGTGTAGCTTTTTTATCACCCAATAAAGACACTATTCGTGCTTGCAAGGTTTCTATGTCATCACATTGCAATTGTTCGCGTAAAGACAAACCACTTTCACCAAATAGGCATAAATGCAATTTTCCAGATGAGCTAACTCTCAAACGATTACAAGTATTACAGAAATCTTTTGAGTAAGGCATAATAAGCCCAATTCGACCTTGGTAATCTGGATGATAAAACTCTTGGGCAGGACCAGCAGCTTTATCTTGTATCACAGGTAACCAGCCATCAAGAATCAAGTTTTGTTTTATACGAGAACCTTGTACATGCTGAGCATCAAAAAACGCTTGATTATCACCCGTTTGCATCAGTTCAATAAAACGTAAGGTTACAGGCGTGTCTTTCAACCAATCTAAGTAGCTTTGAATATCACGACCGCTATATTCACGCATCAATACGGTATTAACTTTAACGGTAGGGCGGCCATCAGCAAGCGCCATATCAATGCCTTTTAAAATGGTATCGAGTTTGTCATGGCCTGTAATAGCGTGAAATTTTCTTGGATCTAGGCTATCTATGCTGATATTTATCGCATCAATACCTGCATCTAACCACTGTGGCAAATGTTCAGGTAATTTAAAACCGTTACTGGTAATAGCGACCTTATTGATGCCCTGAGTTTGCTTACATGTTGCGATGATCTCAGGTAGATCTTTTCGAAGTGCTGGCTCACCACCGGTGATGCGGATTTTTTCAGTTCCAAGACTTGCAAATGCATGAGTTAAGCGTTTTATTTCTGCAAGCGACATAAAATCACGCGGTTGATCGCATTGATAACCGTCAGGCAGGCAGTAGTTGCATTTAAAATTGCACACGTCTGTAATTGATAGGCGCAGATAGTAAAATCTGCGACCGAAGTTGTCTTCTAACATATCACCTTTCCAAATGTCGGGAGGCTAACGCGTTTCCTTGTTAACCCTGGCAGCAAATCATTTACAAGAAAAAATCAATGAAAACAATTGCTACGGCTTGAAATAACATAGCCAGTTTTATCTAAAACTTGGCGGTAGCTATCTAAGCTCGGTGTTAAATACTTGTGTTGAGTCACATGACTCTAAAATTAGTATATCATTTAATGGCAAGTATAATAATGTTTTTTCATTTAAGGGTTTTTGATTCGTATCAACATTTATCAAATAAAATCACTATTAATTCTGTGGTTAATTAAGTGATAATAGTGGCATTGAAATATTTGAACTCTCTTTAAATAAACTTTAAAGAAACTAATTAAGTGAGATTATCATGTCTGATTGTTGTTCTGCTCCAGGTTTAATGCCATTTGAATCTGCGTTAGAAAATATGCTGTCAAAAATAACTCCAGTGACAGAAGTTTTAACCTTGCCTATTACACAGGTTCTTAATTATGTATTAGCACAAGACGTTGCTAGCCCTCTTAATGTGCCTAATCATGATAATTCTGCTATGGATGGCTATGCCTTTGCCATTGCAAGTTTACAGCAAAATAAAACATTAACGATGGTTGGTCGCTCTATGGCCGGTGCGCCTTTTCAAGGTGAATGTAAACTTGGTGAATGTATACGCATTATGACGGGCGCAAAAATGCCAGCATGTTGTGATAGTGTTGAAATGCAAGAAAATGTGCAAGCGGATGCGATAAGTATAACCTTTCTTAAAGATAAAGCATTAGGCTCTCATGTGCGTAATGCCGGTGAAGACATTCAACTGGGCCAGCATGTATTTAACCAAGGGCATAAATTATCGGCTGTAGATATTGGTATTTTGGCTTCACTGGGTATTAGTGATGTGAAAGTTTATCGCAAAGTAAAAGTGGCTTTAATCGCGACAGGTGATGAATTAAAACTACCGGGACAAGCATTAACCTCAGGCGATATATATGAGAGTAACAGTTTTGTTTTACGGGGCATGTTAGAGAAGTTGCATATTGATGTACTTGACTTTGGTATTATTGAAGATGACTTTGACTCGATAAAAGCGGCTTTTGTTAGTGCTGATAACCAAGCTGATGCCGTTATTTCATCGGGTGGTGTTTCGGTTGGTGATGCTGATTATACCAAAACAGTTTTAGATGATTTAGGTGAGATTGGCTTTTGGAAAATAGCAATGAAACCGGGTAAGCCGTTTGCTTTTGGTACACTACCAAATAGTGTCTTTTTTGGCTTGCCTGGAAACCCAGTTTCAGCCTTAGTAACATTTCATCAATTAGCAATAGTTGCCCTAACTAAAATGCAAAATGCTCAAGTTTTAAAACGTACTAATTTGCAAGTTAAGTGTATAAGTGAATTGAAAAAATCATCCGGACGTATGGACTTTCAACGCGGTGTACTTAGTGTGAATGAGCAGGGTGAAAATGTAGTTGAATCTACAGGCTCACAAGGCTCTGGTATTTTATCAAGTTTAGCAAGGGCTAATTGCTTTATTGTTTTACCTTCTGAGCAAGGCACAGTAAAAGCAGGCGAAATGGTAACAGTTCAACTGTTTGATCAGTTTATTTCTTGATATAAATATTGCGTTAAATCAATAAGTCTGTTTGTTTATTGTACAATTGTATAAGGAGCTGCTAAATTACCTCACCCTATAAATACCATTAAGTAAGGATAAGGATGAAACACAAGTTGAGTTTTTGCTCTGTTAACGTATTAAATGATGCTATTGCAGAAGTGATCGTTTATAAAGATGTTAAAATATCGATGGAAATGGTTGAAGAGTACGAGGCATTATTATCACAACAGTTTCTTGGTGACTTTGGCCTATTAGTCAATAAAATAAATGCTTATGACTTTTCTTTTGAAGCAAAGTTGTCTATTGGATCTCATGTTAACTTAAAGGCAATAGCCGTTATTAATTACAATGAAAAAAGTGAACTCGTCACTAAAGAGATTTCAGCAATAAGAAAAATAGATGGTTGGAATCTAAAATCTTTTTCTGGTTTAGATTTAGGTTGGCAGCAAGGGTTTGAATGGTTAAAAAAAGAGTTATCGGTTATTAACTGATAACTCTTCCAAATATAATTTAATACGCTACTACAGCTGAGAAAAACACTTGGCCGCAGCTTCTAATGTTTTTTCAATTATTTCATCACTGTGAGCCGTTGATAAAAAACCGGTCTCGAATGCTGATGGAGCCAAGTAAACACCATGCTCTAGCATTAAATGGAAGAAACGTTTAAATTTCTCACTATCACATGCCATTACTTGTTCAAAGGTAGAGATTGGTGTTTCATCGCTCGTGAAGAAGAAACCAAACATTGCACCAACATAGTTAATACTTAAATCAACACCGTGTCGTTCAGCAGCCGCCTTTAAGCCCATGGCTAACTTTTCAGTAGCAGCGCTTAATTGCTGGTGCTTATCACCTCTTGCTAATTCAGTTAATGAAGCTAGTCCCGCTGCCATTGCAATAGGGTTACCAGAAAGAGTGCCAGCTTGATACACAGGGCCAACAGGTGCAATGTAATCCATGATGACTTGCTTACCACCGAAAGCGCCAACCGGCATGCCGCCGCCAATCACTTTACCTAAAGTTGTTAAGTCAGGTTTGATGTTGAAATGTGCTTGTGCACCGCCTAAAGCAACACGAAAACCTGTCATCACTTCATCGAAAATAAGTACAGAGCTGTATTCATCACAAACGTCACGCAAACCTTCAAGGAAACCTTCAACAGGAGGAATGCAGTTCATGTTACCAGCGACTGGCTCAACAATAATACAGGCAATTTGATCTGGGTATTTAGTAAAAATTTCTTTAACTTCTTCAAGGTTATTATAACTAACCGTTAACGTGTGCTTAGCAAAATCAGCAGGAATACCAGGAGAGTTAGGTACACCTAAAGTTAATGCACCAGAGCCCGCCTTTACTAATAATGAATCGGCGTGGCCATGGTAACAACCTTCGAACTTCAAAATTTTGTCGCGACCAGTGAAACCACGAGCTAAACGAATAGCACTCATGGTTGCTTCTGTGCCTGAACTAACCATACGTAAAGATTCCATTGATGGTACTAATTCACGTACTTTTTCCGCCATGGTTACTTCTAGTTCAGTAGGTGCGCCAAAGCTTAAGCCATTTTGTGCAGTACTAATTACAGCATCTAAAATAGCCGGGTGATTATGACCCAAAATCATAGGTCCCCAAGAGCCTACATAATCAATATAAGCGTTGTCGTCAACATCATAAATGTATGCACCTTCTGCGCGTTTGATAAATGATGGTGTACCACCAACACTGCTGAATGCACGTACCGGCGAATTAACGCCACCTGGAATAACACTTTTTGCGTGAGCAAATAATTGCTCTGAATTGCTTGTCGAAAGGTTAGTTGATCCATTCATAGTTAGACTCTTTTTTAGTTCGTTGCTGTCTTAGTAACTACTTGACCTGAAAAAGACAAGTTTTCACTCAGAAAATTTATAAATTAGTTATTTGTTAATCGAGAAATTAGCGCTTATTTGTATGCCAGTTTACGTCTTTTTCGTATTGCGTTAATTGATCTTCAACACCTAAAGTTAACGCAAATAGTGCCATTCTCACTAAAACACCATTTTGCGCTTGCCTAAAAATAGCTAAGCTGTCTAAATCATTTAAATCAATATCTAGCTCATTGGCTTCTGGGCGAGAATCTCGTGGCAGAGGATGCATTATTACGGTATTTTCACGACAGTATTGTTTATAAACACTTTTATTCAGGCTGAAATGACCACGGTATAAATCGGCTTCATCTTTACTTGCAAAACGCTCTTGCTGAATGCGAGTCTGGTAAATAATATCGCAAGATATATTACCTGCCATAGTATCAGTAATAATCACTTGATGGCCTGCATTTTCAAGTGTTGAAATGACACTGTCAGGCATTTGTAGCGCTGTTGGAGAAACCATTGTTATCTTAACATTATTATAAAGGCTAAGTAATTTTGATAGTGAATGTACCGTGCGGCCGTGTTTTAAATCGCCCATCAAGACAATATCTAGGTTATCTAAACCTTTTTGATAATGCATCATCTCAGATTGTATGGTAAATAAATCTAATAAAGCTTGTGTTGGGTGCTCATTGGCTCCGTCGCCGCCATTAATGACAGGAACCGTGCTGCCTTTTGCGAATTGTTCAACTGAATGCATTTGTGGATGACGCATCGCAATAACATCGCTATAGCCACTAATCACTTGAGCGGTATCAAATAATGATTCGCCTTTGCTCAATGAAGAATTTTCTTGACCGACCGTTTCACGAACATATCCACCAAGTAAATTAAAAGCGGTACCAAAACTAACACGTGTTCGAGTGCTTGGCTCAAAAAACAAATTACTTAAAATTGCACCATCAAGTACCGTACAACGTTTTTGACGAGCTGCGTAGGGTGCCATTTGTGCTGAAACATCTAATATCTTTGCAATAGCATCTCGATCAAATTGGGATACTGACAGGATATGACTGCCTTGGAATTTCATCATTTTGTGAGGCCCAGTCGTTTATGAAGAGCGAAAAAATTTGCAGAAATATAGCATAAACTGACTGTTTTTAGAATGATATCCTCAGCTATTTTTTATCTATTGATAATTAGCATCATAGTTAACTAAGCATCGGCTTTACATAAGCTAATATAATCACCGCAAATAATGCCAACACAGGTACTTCGTTAAATATTCGGTAAAACTTCCCAGAGCGAGTATTTTTATCTTGTTGGAATGTGTTAACTAGCTTAAAGCAGTAGCCATGGTATATAAGAAGTAAAATTACTAAGGTTAGCTTTATGTGAAGCCATTTCGCAGCAACAAACCAAGCATATCCGTAGATATAAATAAGTACTAAGCCAAGTACTACCGTTAATACCCCAAAGGGAGTTATGAAGTAGAGTAAACGCTTTTCCATCCCTTTTAATTGTTGGGCAACTTCAATTGAATTGGTTTCTGCGTGGTTTACAAATAAGCGAGGTAAATAGAAAATTCCTGCAAACCAAGCCACCATAAAAATAACATGAAAGGCTTTGAACCATAAAATATTATCCGCTAAAAATTCATTCATTAATTTGATTTTCCTTCAACTACGCATTCTCTTGTTAATACTTCTGTTGGCAATAACCCAGAGATTAGTTTTCCATTAACAAGGTATTGTCTGATTTGTTCAAATGTGACCATACCGATAATATCATCAATATTATCTTGATAGATATAGACGCCGCCGCAACGTTCATGAACAAGTGCCATGTATGCTTCTGCTAATGTCGCTTGGTGAGATAATGGAATAAGTTCATGCTGATTCATCTTCTCGGAAATCTGATATTCTGTAATTGCATCTTCAGACGGTAAGTCTTCTGTTAGTTTTTTATGTGCTAGCGGCGTTTTTTCATTAAATTCAGCCCAATAATAATTGACCTTTTCAATGGTTTGCTTGTTTTTTCTTATTCGTTTAATTGTTCTGTTAATTACAGGCGTTTGTATATCGTTAGTAACAATAAGGCCTGCAATAGTGCGCGGAGATGCTTGCTCAACTAGTTCAAACTTTTCAATCATCACACCTAGCACACCAATTTTTTGCAATGTTTTTTCTATAGGTGGTTTGCGGTAAGCTAAACCTTGCACATCGAGCTGCATGGTAAATACAGAGCGGTTTTTAAACAACTGCCCAGAAATAATACTTGAAATAGTGATGACTATCATTGCCGGCAATATTATTTCTAATTGTCCCGAGAGTTCTACCACAGCTAATAATGCGGCAAGAGGAGCATTTAAGCTTGCTGCCATGAAGCCTGCCATACCCATTAAAATAAAATCATTGCCAAGATGTTCGCCAGGAATTATTTGCATCAGTAAAGCGCCACCAAATGCACCTGAAATTGCGCCAATACCAATTATGGGTCCTACTATGCCTCCCGGAATACCTAGGCCTAGGGCAAACGTTGTCATTATAAATTTAGCTAAAAGTAAACTAAATAATAAACCTAAATGCCAATTATTAGTGAGGGAAACATCTATAGCACCGCTGCCAACACCCATAGCGCCTGGAACAAGGTAGCCTAATGTTCCGGTGATCATGGCTGCTAACATAAGCCTTGGCACTATATGGAGTTTAGCACTGTGTTTAATAACGGTAACTAAAGTTTTATTAAAAGCCGCAGCGAGAGTTCCTAGTAAAATACCTAGAATAATCAATGGGATGTAATGTTGTGGAATAAGCTCTATTTTATGGAAGTACTCAAAATTATGAGAAACATCAAATACACTACGAGTGACTAAGGAGCCAACCAAAGATGCTAACATCACCGGAATAAAAATATGAATTTTATATTCCCGCATTATCACTTCCATAACAAAAAGTACTGCAGCAATGGGTGTATTAAAGGTCGCCGCAATACCTGCAGCAATACCACAAGCACATAAGGTACGAATACTGTTATAGGGTAATTTCAATAAACTACCCACATAACTGCTAGCTGCAGCACCTAAATGTACAGCTGGCCCTTCTCGTCCTACAGAAAAACCTGACGCAAGTGCTACGGCACTACCAAAAAATTGATTGAACGTGTTTTTAAAAGGAATAATGCCATGGGCAACTTTTAGTCGGTGAAGTACAAAGGGAATGCCTGTTCTTAAGTATTTATAACCAGTAAGCCAAGCAAATAGTAAAATGATTAGTGAGCCTATAATAGGTAAATCAAAACGACTTACGCCATCTAAGCTGATATAGTTGTCCCGCTTAATTAGATAGAGCTGTTGGATCTCTTCAATGGCTAACGTAAATAAAACCACTAATAATGCTGATGCAAAGCCACCAACAATGGCAAGTATACATATTTGCCATGAAGTTTTGGGTAACGCTAAATGCTTTCTTATTGTGCTAATATAGCTCATTATTGGTAATTATTGAACAGCGTATATTTGTTATTATAGGATCATTATACTTTATATATGAATTGGTTAGCAAAAATAAATCTTACTGTAGTCACTGAGCGATTAGGCCCTTTTAAATCGGCGGTTTTCTTACTCACGTTAATTGTCCTTTGTTTATTTATAGGTTATAGATTGGGTAATTTCTACCATAATTTTCAATCGACTACATTAGATCAACAAAAAACTCGTCTTGAACAGCTATATCAACAGCAATCGAATCAAGTTGAACGTATTCACACCCTAGAAGTTGAACTAGCAGTAGAACAGTTAGCTAGCCAGAATGCTCAAGAAACCTTGAAGAAAATGTCTATTGATCATTATCAGGTTAAGAAAGAGTTGGCATTTTACGAAAAAGTGATGGCACCAGAGAAAGAAGCTGATGGCTTAATTATTGATAATATTAAAATAACAGCGAGTCAAAGTCCTAATCATTACAATTTTCAAGTTATTTTAGTGCAGCAGCAATTAAAGAAACGCTACGCTAAAGGTTATGTTGATTTAGTTATAACAGGGAGTTTGGCAAATAAGCCAAGCCAATTAAAGTTTTCTGATATTTCACTTACTACAAGAGAAGAGTTGTCATTTAGCTTTAAATATTTTCAGGTAATAGAGGGGAGCTTCACTTTACCTGAAAATTTTGTACCTGAAAAAATGCGTTTTTCTGCGATATTAAAGAAAACCAGGTGGCAAAAATATCAAAAGCTTAATAAGACACTGCCTTGGAGTATTGAGTAATATACCCAAGCTTATGATTAAGCTGAAGCTAATATCTTGGGTATAAATAATACTTGATTAAATTAGTCAGGTTTAAGATAATACCGATTCTATCAAGCTTATTCTCGTTGAGCGGGAAAATGACTTAATAGACTTGGTATCATTACCTCGATTTACAGTTTCCCCATTTTAATCAAAAGTAGAGCTCCATGTCTGACCCTATCTCAAATCCAGAATTACCCATTAAATTTACCGATTCAGCGGCGAAAAAAGTGTTGTCTTTAATCACCGAAGAAGAAAACCCTGAGTTAAAACTAAGAGTTTATGTTACCGGTGGTGGTTGTTCTGGTTTTCAATATGGTTTTACTTTTGATGAAAAAATAAATGAAGGTGATATGACTATAGAAAAGCAAGGTGTGACTATGGTAATTGACCCAATGAGCTTACAATACTTAGTTGACGGTGAAGTTGATTATCTTGAAAGTTTAGAAGGCAGTCGCTTTGTTGTTAATAACCCCAATGCAACAACCACATGTGGTTGTGGTTCTTCTTTTTCTATTTAACGCCCAAGTCATTAAGAATAGCTGCTAGAGAAATATAAGTTAAGCGGTGTTTAGGTTATTTAAGTTTACCCTCTCGTTTTATAAACCTGCTTTTAAGCAGGTTTTTTTATGTTCAGAATACACGGACGGTACTATAATAGATAAGGCAGGAGCAACTATCCTGATGTCAAAGCACTTGTATTTCTATATGTTAACCAAATGACCATTAAATAACGTTAACTCGGTTAAATAGTTATTCCTGTTTTTTTATGCATATATAATTGTTCATCAGCTTGTTTTAACAGCTCTTCCATCGTTTTTTTACCGTCACTAGCGGCAGCACCGCAACTGATAGTTATGGGTAAATTTGAATTCTGATAGGGCATAGGGTTATTTTGAAAAAACTCAGTTAGACGTTTACATGCTAACAATGCTTCTTGATAATTTTGACTAGCTAAAGTAATCACAAATTCATCGCCTGCATAGCGAAAACATTTATCGTTTTCACGAATTAGTTCTTGTAGTTGTGCTGCCACATAAGTAAGCACTTTGTCACCACAGTCATGTCCATAGGTATCATTGATTTGTTTAAATTTATTGCAATCAATGAAAAGTACTGAGAAAGGAACGTTATAACGGCGTTGGCGAATTAACTCTTCATTAATTGAAGCTTCCATTAGTCGGCGATTAGCAACACCAGTTAACCTATCGTAATGAGCCATGTATTCTAATTGTTCTCTAATTAACGCATTAGACAAACACAAGCTTACTTTCACCGCGAGTTGTTCTAAATGTACCGTGCCTAAATTAGGCTGAAAGCGGTTTGGGTCATTATCAGTAAAGAGTAAACTTCCAAACAGTTTATCTTCTATTATTAAAGGGGTTAAAGCCGCAGACTGTGTTTGTTTTCTTAAGCTTTTTGGGAGTATAGCCTCAATACTTTCAATATTATCTGTCAAGAATGGTTTTCTTTCGGGATGTAGTTTCTGTAACTGATCAATAGCAATATTCTTGCTGTTTTCTTGGTGCCAGCTTGATTGCATATTACCGCTTAGTAAATAACTAATGGGGGTTGGATCTGCCAATAATAAACAAATACCCGTTAAGTTAAATTTGTCTTTTATTGATGTTAACAGTTGGTTCAATAATTCTTGGCTTGTTTTACAGCGTAATATTTGAGTTTCTATGTCGAATAGTTTCTGTGCTATATCGGCATTTTCACGTGAGTTTTCAATGATATTGGCTAGTTTACGTTCTAATTCTACTTTGGTTTCAGACATATAATGAATACCTGTTTTACAAGTTAAGGAATTAGGGGGCTTTTACCAATTGAAAAAATTATTGCTAAGTGATCAATTAATTATTTCACTTGGTATTTTCATTGTGGGTTCTTTTTTGTTGGGAGGCAAGAAAAACTAACCTTCCAACAATAGCATTTCAATAATAGTATTCATATTAAGATCAAATTCTTCAGCTCTAACTGCTTTGACAATAAAGTCATCGGTATCAGTTAAATCAATATCTTGAGTATTAAGGTATTGATTTAGTTTTACGCTATAAAAAGATCGCACTTTAGGACTAATCGGATTTTTATTATTTCGTTGCTCAACAACAGCAAGTTTTTTGGACTCTAATTGTACAAGGGTGCCAATAGGAAAGACCCCAACACATTGAATAAATTGATCGACTAACTTGCCATCAAGGTGATTACTTTTAACTAGTTCTCGCAAAATTGAAAAAGCTTTGTCGTGGGTGAAGCCGTCTTTATAACAACGGTTTGCGGTTAAGGCATCAAAAATATCACAAATAGCGATCATACGGCCGTACTTATGAATATTTTTTCCTTCAATTTGGAACGGATAACCTTCACCATTTAATTTTTCATGGTGTAATGCGGCAATATCCATGCTCAGTTTGCTAATGCCGGGGGTTTTCTTGATGATGTCAATTGAATGATTTGCATGAGTTTTCATAATAGTAAACTCTTCATCGGTCAACTTACCGGGTTTATTCAAAATTTCATCAGGAATTTTTATTTTACCAATATCATGTAAAAAAGCGCCAATGCTCAGGTGATGAACAACTTTTTTACTCATTTTCAAATGGTGAGCAAAAATAGTGATGTAAACAGATACCGCGACAGAGTGTTCTAATAAATACTCGTCTTTTTCGCGAATATTTACCATGCAGGCTAAAGAGTCAGGGCTATTAAAAATAGCATCAACCGATTTCTTTGTTACTTCAAGAACGGGTTTTAAATCAACAGTTGTGCCACTTAACGCACTAGAAAAAAGATTTTTTTGAATGTCCTTTGATTCATTAAAAATTTCTACTGCCTGTTTTACTTCTGCCGTAATTTCAGCTTTGCTTTTATTTTTACTTGCTTGAAGGAGTGTTTTACTATCGTCAATAAATACAGAAATAACATTTTTACTTTTAAGATGATTAATTACATTGTTGCTTTTTATATGTCCCGGTGCACTTAATGAAAATGTACCATTTTGCTTGGCAATTTCAGTGACAAAGTGACCAACACTCAATTCGGTAAGTTGTTTTTCGACAATCATCTATTTCAAGGCCAATTAACTACAATCAATATAAGATTATTATGCTTTAGAAGATATTAGCGAGTTTTTTATGATTACACAATTTATATGTTTGTACAATTTAGATGCTTGTACAAACATATATTGGGAAGGGGGGAGTATTGGTCTTTTATTTGCATCGGTTTTAAACGTATGGTTTTTAATTATTTAGTTTTGTGCTTTATTGCCGATAACTATAAAATGAAAATGTTTTTTGCCTACTTTTCTTAGGATTAATATATGCGTGTTTTTCTATTCTTTATTTATATGTGCTTTTTACCTTTAGCCTATGGGCAAAATTTAACAGCTGTGCAAATTTACACAGATAATCAATTACTTAATTTAATCAAAGAAAATAAACATCTAAGCCAGGTTGTATTGGATGAATGTCAATTGGTTCAAGATATTGAAGCTAGAGCCCTTAAGTCAAAAATGCCATCTTACCAATTTTTGTGGGGTGATATGCTAGCCTACGGTGTCTGTGTTAAAAAAGATATTGATCTAGGCATATACTATATGCGGTTAGCTGCAAATCAAGGCTTGGTTGAAGGTCTTGAACAAATGGGTCGTTATTATCATGTAGGTAAGTTTATGCAGAAAGATATAGAACAAGCCGTTCTTTTTCTAAAAGCTGCCGCCTCTATGAATAATCTTGCCGCTCAAATGCGTTTAGCTACTATTTATAACCAAGGTAATGGTAGTCCACTAGATTATCCTGAACTATATTCTCAACTTCACCATGCTATTACAGATGATAAAGCCACTCATAAGAAAATTACTCAGTTGAAAAATCAATTAGCTATGAAAATGCCAACTCATGTGGTGAATGCGGCTAAGAAATCTGATTATACCAACTAAAGTTACGAGTAATTAGTTTCGAGTGGTAAGTGTGAAGTTTGTGGTATACTTAATCTAAGTAAATTCTTAACATCAATTCATTACAAGTAACTCATTATTGTGACCATTAACGATCCCCATGCCAAACGAGAAGCTAAAAAATACGAAAAGCCAGTAGCTTCACGTGAACTTTTATTATCTATCATTGAAAAATGCTCACCGCCACCTACCTTTAATACTTTAGTTAAAACGCTAAAGTATCAGGAAGATCATTTGCTTGTTGGTTTAAAGCGTCGTTTACGTGCTATGGAAAATAGTGGTCAGCTAGTTTTTAATAAATTTAAGCAATATGCCATACCTGAAAAGAATAGTTTATTAACAGGAAAAGTGCTTGGCCATCGAGATGGTTTTGGCTTTTTTTCACCAGAAGACTCAAGTGTAAAAGACGCTTCTTCTACAAAAAAGGGTAAAGATTTTTATATTTCTTCTCATGAAATGCAGCGTGTATTTCATGGTGATATTGTGCAAGCAATATTAATAGACCGTACGGATAGGAAAGGCAGAAAGGAAGTTAAAATTCTTGACGTCATTGAACCAAGAAAAGCACCTATTGTAGGTCGCTTTAATGTTGAACATCATGTTTGTTCTGTCGTGCCAGAAGATAGCAAAATAAAACAAGAAATATTAATTGATCCAAAAGCCAAGTTAGGTGCACGTCATGGTCAAATGGTGGTGGTTGATTTAGTTCAGAGGCCAACTAAACGCTCTCATGCTATTGGTAAAGTGATTGAAGTCTTAGGTGATCATATGGCGCCGGGCATGGAAATAGAAATTGCATTACGAGCTCATGACTTACCTCATCAGTTTTCTCATACAGTAGAATCGGAAGTTGCAGGCATTGCTGATGAAGTTGAAGAGTCAGCGAAATTGCCGCGTAAAGATTTACGGGATTTGCCATTAGTCACTATTGACGGCGAAGATGCTCGTGATTTCGATGATGCAGTATACTGCCAACCTAAAAAATCTGGTGGTTGGCGTTTATGGGTTGCCATCGCAGATGTTAGTTATTACGTTCGTCATGGTAGTGCATTAGATGATGAAGCTATTTCTCGTGGTAATTCCGTTTATTTTCCTAGCCAAGTTATTCCTATGTTACCGGAAAAACTATCGAACGGTTTATGTTCACTAAACCCTGATGTTGACAGACTTTGCATGGTCTGTGAAATGACGGTCAGTAGTGCAGGTAAATTATCAGGCAGTAAATTCTACCCCGCAGTAATGCGCTCTCATGCTCGCTTTACCTATAGTAAAGTTGCAGCAATACTTGAAGCCAAAGAAGCTAAAGAAGCTAAAGAAGGTCAAGAACTTAGAGAACAATACTCGGCACTTGTTCCTGATTTAGAAAATCTAAAAGATATGTATTTAGCATTGAGTGATGCTCGCAACAAACGCGGTGCGATTGCTTTTGAAACACAAGAGTCACTGTTTCTATTTAATGACGATAAAAAAATTGAAAGTGTTGTGCCACTTATTCGCAATGATGCCCATAAAATCATTGAAGAATGTATGATTTTGGCAAATGTAGCGACCGCAAAATTTATTGAAAAGAATAACAAGCCGGGATTATTTCGAGTACACGATAAACCTAGCGAAGATAAATATAATAATTTTGTTAGTTATTTGTCTGAACTGGGTATTACATTGCCAAACAGAGAAGAGCCTGAGCCGAGAGATTATTGCGATATTTTGGCTAAAATTACCAAGCGCCCAGATCAAGAACTTATTCAAACCATGTTGCTTCGTTCAATGCGACAAGCGGTATATCAAAGCGATAATTTGGGGCATTTTGGCTTAGCTTTACAATCATATAGTCACTTTACTTCTCCTATCAGGCGCTATCCTGACTTAGTTGTGCACAGGGTAATAAAAAGTATTTTAATTAAACAAGCGCAAAACCAAGAACAAAATGAAGCAAATATAGGTGCTTATGATTATAAACTCGAAGAAGTTATTGAACTAGGTGAGCACTGCTCAATGACTGAGCGCAGAGCTGATGAAGCAACCCGAGATGTTAGCGACTGGTTAAAATGCGAATTTATGCAAGATCACGTGGGCGATAGTTTCAATGGTGTAATCAGCACGGTAACTAACTTTGGACTATTTGTTCGTTTACACGACTTGCATATTGAAGGGTTAGTGCACATAACCTCTCTTGGTAGAGATTATTACCATTACGATGATGTACGAATGTGCTTAACGGGCGAAAATACTGGCGTTAAATACCGTGTGGGTGATGTGGTTACTGTGCAAGTGGCAGCAGTAAATTTAGATGAAAAGAAAATAGATCTTGCCATGTCAGGGCAATTGCAAGCGCAAGGCAACGATAAAAATGTTAAAAACCAAAGTAAAAAAGGCAAAGCTCAATCTAAGGCTAATAAAAGCAATGGGCGATCAAAAGATAAGCTTAAACAGCCCTCTAAAGATAAGTCTAAAGTTAAGTCAAAAGTAAAAAAACGCAGTGAACGTAAAAAACGTCCCGGAAAAAATGCGCGAAAAAAAGCGAAGTAATAATTTGTAGGCGACTTCTTTTTTAACAAAAGTAGTCGCGTGAAAGGTAAATAAATATGGCAAAAAATGAAGAATTAGTCTTTGGTATTCATGCGGTCAACGCTTTATTAAAAAGTGCTCCAGAGCGCTTTATTGAAATGTGGTTATTAAAAGGGCGTGATGATGAACGATTGCTGCCGATTATTAATTTAGCGCGCAAATATGGTATTCCCACACAAATGGTACAACGACGTGTACTTGATGATAAAAGCTTTGGTGAGCAACATCAAGGCGTTGTTGTACGCGTAAAACCAGGGAAAACGTTCACTGAAAATGATTTAGATGACATTATTAGCGCGACGGAAAAACGAAATATACCGCCCTTTTTACTTATTTTAGATGGCGTAACAGATCCTCATAATTTAGGAGCTTGTTTACGAAACGCCGATGCTGCAGGTGTTCAAGCGATTGTTGTACCTAAAGATAATGCAGCTAAAATAACCGCGACAGTGCGTAAAGTTGCCGTGGGTGCAGCAGAGTCAGTGCCTTTAGTGCAAGTGACTAATTTATCTCGCACTATGAAGCATTTACAGAAAATGGGTGTATGGATAGTTGGCACTGCTGGCGAAACAGATACTTGCCTTTATGATGTTAAGTTATCCGGCCCTATGGCTCTTGTTATGGGGGCAGAAGGTAAAGGTATGCGCCGATTAACGCGTGAAAATTGCGACCAATTAGTAAAACTACCAATGGCCGGTGATGTTTCAAGTTTAAATGTTTCTGTAGCTACAGGCATTTGTTTGTTTGAAATGGTTAGGCAGCGTTTAATACCAATCTCACAAACTATGTGATCATTTCTACTTGTTAAAATCACCAACTACAGCGTTATTTATTTAATAATTAGAACAACTAGTTAATGAAATAAATGCCTTGTATTTGGCGTTTTTTCCTTCGTATAAAGTAGATCGCATAATTAATGAAACTGGTATAACCTAAAAGCCACTTCACAGAAAACAAAGCAGTACAAAAACTTATATTAATCTAATGGAATTATTCCAAGGACGAATTACATGAAAAAACTCTTTATTATTATTTTGTTGCTTATTACCGCTGGTTTAATTGCGCCAAAATTTATTGGTAGTGTCGTTGAAACAGAACATCAATCGGGTGTCGATAAGCTAAATGATAATCCTGCTATTACCATTGATTCAACTACTTTTAATCGTAAGTGGTTTGGTGGTACAGCTATTACCGAAATGACTATTCTTTTACAGGATGAAGGGATAGAAGATATCACTATTATTGTTGAAGAAAACTTGTCATTTGGTCCGGTAATATTTACTGATGAAGGTTTAGAATTTGCCTTAAGCTATTCACAAGCTGATATTAACTTTAAAGACTTACTGATAGATGAAGAAATTGAAACTTTTGTTAATAATAAAATTCATTTAAGTGGTTTGTTAACTTTTTCTAAGAACATTGTCTCTAAAATTGTCATTGATGAAGTATCGAAAGAAGTAGACGGTAATAAAGTTGCTTCGATAAAAGCGGTTGGGCATTTCACTTTAGAAGATAATAATAGGCTATATGGTGACTTTAATTGGCCTGGTTTAACGGCAACAACCAGCGATGAAAGCTTTACTATTGGAAAGGTTCAGCTTTCATTAGATCAGATTCTTATTGCGGGTGACTATTACCAAGGTAATGCAATTTCAACAGGCGATTTTGACTTTTCAATTTCTTCTATTGCAGCAAAAAATGCTACAAGTAATACGGTATTTACACTTGATAATTTGTTGATTAAAGCAATGTCAGCGGTTAGTAATGATTTAATGACAATTACAATGAATTATAGTGCTGATAAAATTGAGTCTGCTGGTCAGAAGTTAGAAAATGCCAACCTAGATATAGTATTTAATGGTTTGAACATTAAAGTAATGCAAGAAATTAATACGTTAATGGCTGAATTATCAGCTGTTGACGAAGAAATGTTTAGTCCAGAAAATATGCAAAAATTATCATTATTAACGGCTAAATTATTAGAAGATGACCCTGTTGTTGAAATTAAAGATTTCAGTGTTCAAACGCCAGAAGGAAAAATAGAATCATCAATGCAAGTTAGTGTTGATAAAAAATTGTTTAATACAACGAATGTTATGTCGATTATCAACGCTGTAAAAGCTGATGCTAATGGCAAAGCGCCAATGCCGTTTTTTGTTAAGCTGGGCTTAGCACCTATGATTGATATGTATATACAGCAAGGCTTAATTATACAAAAGGAACAAGAGCTGAGTTTTAAAGTTAACTTTACTCAAGGTCAATTGAACGTTAATGGCAATGTTATAGCTTTGTAAGAAAGCAGGTAGAGATTTTGATAAACAATAAAACCGTTGCTTTTTAGCTGTTACTCTTATGAATGACGAACGGTTTTTTGTACCTGTTAATAAGCCGCTTACATTGGTGAAATATATTTTATCTCCTATGTAAGGTTATGTAAAAGTAGTAGAAAAAAATCATACAATAGAACTAAAATAGAAGCATATAAAATAATCCAAAGGCTTTTTAGTTTATGGTGAAACACCTTAAGCCGCTTTACATTCTACTGTTAAATGCATTGCTTTTCTCATGTAGTAGCACTTCTGAGCTAGATCAAAGTTTCCAAAAATCACATGTTCCTAAACAGTGGTCTGTTGATTCATTAACAAGTAACGTTAAAGAAAACTGGTTTGAACAATTACAAAATGAGCAGGTTCACCAGCTTGTTGACATCGCGCTTAATAATAACTTTCAATTAAAACAACAAGCTCTTGCTATTGATATTCAGCAACAGCAATTAACTATTGCTGGCAGTGCCTTATGGCCATCGCTTGACATGTCATTAAATGGCAATCGTCAAAAAACTGTTTCAAATGATAACCCAGCTAGTTACGGAGCCAGCGTATCTTTAGGTTTAAATTTACAATATGAACTCGATCTTTGGGGAAAGCTCTCAGATGCAGAGCGCCAAGCTAATTTAGAATTGATGGCACAACAGGCCACTTTTGAGCAAGCAAAGCAACAACTTGTTGCTGATGTTATTAAAGCTTGGTTTAGTGTGATAGAAGCGAATCAGCTAGTAGAACTTTACCAACAACGTACTCACAATACTCAGCAGAATTTATTAATTATTGAGTCTGGTTATCAGCAAGGTTTGAACAGTGCCTTAGATGTTTATTTAACACGAAATGAAGTTAATACTGAGTTATCAAGGACGACCGATCAACAAGCAAAGAAAATATTAGCGATTCGTCAACTGGAAAAGTTGTTAGGTCAATACCCAGAAGGAAAGCTTTTTGTTGAAGCTGAGTTACCATTGCTTGATTCAGAAATTCCCTTAGGTTTACCAACAGACTTAGTGTCTAGAAAACCTGAATTGCTGGCGAGTTGGTATCAACTACTTGCTAAAGACTCTGCCTTAGCATACGCGCACAAACAACGTTTTCCTAGTGTCAGTATTACCGCTTCAGTGAATGATAATCAACAAGGTATTTCAGATTTACTATCAGCTTCATCATTAGGTTGGTCACTGTTAGGCAATGTAGCTATGCCAATATTTAATGCTGGTAAACTTGAAGCAAATGAAGAAAAGTCTCGTTTAGTATTAAAGCAAACGGAACAAAGTTATTTATCAACACTTTATGATGCTTTTGCCGATGTTGAAAACTCAGTGACTTTTGAGGAAAGTCTGAAAGAACGTTACCAAATGATGATAAAAGCACAAGAAAATGCCATTGCAGCAGAAACATTATCATTTGAGCAATATCAAAGTGGTTTAGTAGAATATACCACGGTATTAGACGCTCAAAGTCGCTCTTATGATGCACAAAGCACAGTAATAGAAATTAAAAATCAACTCATTGCCAATCGAATAAACCTTCATATTGCGCTTGGTGGTAACTTTGCTTCGTCAAGTTCAGTAACTAATACGGCGACCATTGAACAAGGTGAGGAATAAACAAAGATATGACCAACAAAAACAACCCTTCTATGAATCAATCAAAAGCGAAAAAAGTGCTAATTCCTGTGGTGATTTTAATGATGACATTTTTTTTGACACAGGTCATTCTCAAAAACCCACCTAAAAGTAATCGAGGCAAAGGTGCTGAGTCGGCTCAAATTACGGTAGAAACATTAAATTTATTACCACAAAACTATCAGGTAATGATTAATAGTTTTGGTACGGTTAAGCCAAGAACTAAAAGCATTTTAGTTGCTCAGGTTTCAGGGGAAATTAATGAGGTAAGCCGAGAATTTAGAGATGGTGGTTTTTTTGAAAAAGGCGACATCTTAGTACAGCTTGATGATAGGGATCATCAGGCTGAGGTTAAAATTAATCAATCAAGTTTACTCTCAGCAAAACAAGTATTACTAGAGGAACAAGCGAGAGCAAAACAAGCAGTAATTGATTGGCAACGATTAGGCAATGGCGCAGAGCCTAATGCATTGGTTTTACGCGAACCGCAATTGGCTGCTGCTCAAGCACAGGTGTTGTCAGCTCAGGCTAAATTAGAAAAAGCACTATTGTTACTCGAACGTACTAAAGTTGTGGCGCCTTATGCCGGGCGAATTTTGAAAAAGCATGTCGACTTGGGTCGTGTGGTCGTTAATAACACCCAGTTGGCTGATATCTATTCAATTGGCTATGTTGAAATTAGGTTGCCAATAAATAATAAAGATCTCAGTTTTATGATATTACCAGAGGAATATCGTCATTCTGATAAAGGCGTTATTGGTTCATCGGTAACGCTAACATCTAATTTAATTGGTCAGCAGCACTGGCAGGGACAAATTGTTCGCACTGAAGGCGCTATTGATGAAAACTCCCAACAACTTTATATCGTGGCGCAAATCGATGATCCTTATGGCGAGAGTAACAACAAAGTAGCACCAGTCAAAATTGGTCAATACGTTAATGCTAGCATTATCGGAAAAACCATTGAACAAGCTTTGGTGATTCCTAACAGTGCTATTTATCAAGGTAGCTATGTTTATGTTGTTGAACAGTTTAAGGATAAAAACCTATTGAAAAGGAGAGACATTAGTATTTTATGGCAAAACAGTAATGATGCTGTGATTAAAGCAGGTTTAGCTTTTGATGAAAAATTAGTACTAACGCCGCTTGGTCAGGTTAGCTCTGGCACACCAGTGAAGATAGCCGGTGATACACCGGCTAGGAAAAGAGTGAATGCGGAGACTCATCAATGATTGCTTGGTTTGTTCGCAACCATGTAGCGGCTAATTTATTAATGATGACCATTTTATTTATGGGTTTGTTTAGTTTGTCGTCAAGAATTCCGTTAGAAGTCTTTCCATCTTTCGCTATGGATAGAATTACCGTTAATGTGTCATTACGTGGTTCAACGCCTGAAGATGTTGAACAAGGTGTTGCCATTCGCATTGAGGAGGCAGTGCAAGATTTAGAGGGAATTGAGCAAATATCCTCCCGTTCTTCGGAAGGATCGGCTTCGGTTAATATCGACATTGATTCTGCTTATGACGCCAGAGAAATGCTAGCGGATATTAAAGCCCGAGTAGACTCAATTAATACCTTTCCGGTCGATGCTGAAAAACCCATTGTTTCGCTAGCCGAACGTAAACGTGAAGTGATAGCTGTAACGGTGGCGAGCATTTATGGTGAAAAAGAAATCCGAGAATTTGCTGAGCAAACCCGTGATGATTTATTAGAAATTCCAGGCGTAACACAACTAGAGCTTAGTGGTGTGCGTAATTATGAAATAGCGATTGAAATCTCTCAAGATAAATTACGACAATATGGTTTGAGCATTAATCAAGTAAGTAGCGCTATTGCAAATTCCAGCAGTGATGTTTCCGCCGGTAATATTAAAACCCAAGGTGGCGATATTTTAATTCGCTCAAAAGGTCAGGCTTATCGAAAGGATGAATTTTCTCGCATTGCAATTAAAACCAATGCTGACGGCTCCATATTAACCTTAAGTGATATTGCAATTATCAGTGATGACTTCGAAGAAACACCGGTTCGAACTCGCTTTAATGGTAAAAGTGCCGCTTTTATTGATGTTTATCGTATTGGTCAACAAAGTGCCATTGATGTAGCGGATAAAGTTAAAAGTTATATTGAGAATCGTCAAAGCAGCTTACCTCATGGTTATGAATTGAGTTATTGGGATGATGACTCACAAATTGTTAAAGCGCGTATTTCAACCCTTACTACCAATGCGATGCAAGGGGGGATTTTAGTCTTTGCACTCTTGTCCTTGTTTTTACGCCCATCCATCGCTTTGTGGGTTTGTATTGGTATTCCCATTTCTTTTATGGGGGCATTTATCGTGATGCCATTTATGGGGGTTACATTAAATGTGATGAGTCTATTCGCCTTTATTTTAGTACTCGGTATTGTAGTTGATGATGCCATTGTCACGGGGGAGAATATTTATACTCACTTGCAAAAATCTGAGTCAGGTGAACATGCGGCAATTACAGGCACTCAAGAAGTTGCGACGCCAGTAACCTTTGGTATTTTAACTACCGTCGCGGCGTTTCTTCCACTTGCCTATATTGAAGGGGCTCGGGGGGCATTATTTGCCCAAATCCCTGTTGTGGTGATTCCGGTATTAATTTTTTCTTTAATCGAGTCTAAGTTTGTTTTACCTTCGCATTTAAAAAATATTAAATTACGTCATCAAAGATCTGAGCCGAGTAAGTTTGAGCAACTTCAGCATAAGTTTGCCGATGGTTTTGAACGAGTGATATTAACGTATTACCAACCCTTACTTGCCGTAGCACTCAAGCATAAATTAACGACATTAAGTTTATTTGTTGGTGTATTTATTATTATCATTTCCTTGATTGTTAGTGGTTGGACAAAATTTATCTTTTTCCCACGTATCCCTAGCGAAACCGTTCGTGCAAATATCACTATGCCAGTAGGTACTCCATTTGATGTGACGAATAACTTTATTATTGATATGGCGGATAAAGCACAAAGGTTACAAGAGAAATACCGAAATAGTGAAACAGGTGAAAGTGTCGTTTTAAACGTTTTAGCCACTACTGGTGGGCGCGGAGGCGTTTCTCACTCGGGTAATGTCCGTTTCGAAATCACTCCACCAGAGCAAAGGAAAACCAGTATTACTTCCAATGAGTTAGTGCGAGAGTGGCGACAAATGATTGGTGTTATTCCTGGTGCTGAAAGTGTTACTTTTAGAGCTGAGTTAGGTCGCTCTTCAGACCCGATCAATGTGCAATTAACGGCTAGCTCATTAGTCACCTTGAAAGAAGTGGCGAATAAAGTGAAAGAGCGTTTAGGAACTTATCCAACAGTATTTGAAATCGCTGATAGCTTATCTGATGGTAAAGAGGAGTTACGTATTGAATTAACCAAACAAGGTAAAGCGTTAGGATTAACGCGTGTTGAAGTGTCCCGACAAGTACGCAGCGCTTTTTTCGGTGCTGAAGTTCAGCGCATTCAAAGAGGTAGAGATGATGTACGTGTAATGGTGCGCTTACCAAAAAAAGAACGTAGTGCTATTGCTGATTTAGAGAATATGCTTATTTCAACTCCGCTCAGTGGGAATGTGCCGTTATCTCATGTAGCAATATTGATCCCCGATCAAAGTCCAGCGACTATTAACCGTATAGATTTATACCGTACAGTGAATGTTACCGCGGATGTTGAAAAATCTAATACTAATATGACGATATTACAATCAGAATTAAAAACCTACTTAGACGAATTAGTAACTCATTACCCAGGTGTTAAACATTCATTAGAAGGGGAAGCAAAAGAACAGCGAGAATCGTTTAGTTCACTAGGCTGGGCGTTGGTGTTTGTATTTTTCATTATATATGTATTATTAGCTATTCCTTTTAAATCATACTTGCAACCCTTAATTGTAATGAGTGTTATTCCTTTTGGTATGATCGGTGCGGTAATGGGGCATTGGATTATGGGGATGGAGCTTACCATCATGAGTTTATTAGGTATGTTGGCTTTAGTAGGCGTTGTGGTGAATGATTCATTAGTATTGGTGGACTTTATCAACAAAAAACGCGAACAAACGAATGATCTTATGAATGCAGTATTGATCGCCGGCGCTTCACGTTTTAGACCCGTAATGTTAACCAGTTTAACCACTTTTATTGGCTTGATGCCGTTGTTATTTGAAAAGTCTACCCAAGCACAGTTTTTAATTCCGATGGCAGTATCCTTAGGCTTTGGAATTTTATTTGCTACTTTTATTACCTTATTGCTGATTCCTGTAAACTATATGCTGGTTGAGCGAGTTAAGGGGATGTTTTCATAGTGACTTTGCTTTTCTTTTAAATTTTTTTTTTACGTCAACAAAGAACCCAAATAAGCCCTTAGTATCCAATTCATTAATTTAATTGGTATACTTCTATATGCATTTTTATTCTGCTTTAGAACATAACTATTTATGAAAAAGGTGATTTGTTGATCAAGCTCTATTGAGCGTTGCTTAAAATTAAGGCACTATCTTGGGCATAAATGTAAGAAACAATAGTTAAAACTTAACGCTCGCTAAGTGATGAATCAATTACTTCACTTGGTATTAGAGCCACCAAGGAATATGAATGAAACCTAATGCTAAACCGTTAAACCCCAACTTTTCATCAGGCCCTTGTACTAAACGCCCTGGTTATGATCTTAGTTCACTAAATATAGACAGTCTAGGCCGTTCTCATCGTAGTAGCATTGGTAAAGAGCGGTTAAAAAAAGCGATTGATGAAACATCACGTTTATTAAATTTACCAGCAGGTTATAAGGTCGGCATAGTCCCCGGCTCTGATACCGGTGCTATGGAAATGGCGATGTGGTCAATATTGGGAGAGCGCCCAGTAGATGTTTTTGCTTGGGAATCTTTTGGCTCCGGTTGGGCGTCAGATGTCGCAAAACAATTAAAACTTGAAAATGCACGTTCATTTGTTGCTGAATATGGTCAACTGCCTGATTTCTCAGAAGCTAATCCTGAACACGATACTATTTTTACTTGGAACGGTACCACCTCTGGTGTAAAAGTTGAAAATGCTGATTGGATCAGCGATGACCGTACGGGCTTAACTATTTGTGATGCTACCAGTGCAGTTTTTGCTATGGATATTGATTGGAACAAGATTGATGTTGCCACATTTAGTTGGCAAAAAGTGCTTGGCGGTGAAGGTGCTCACGGCATGTTAATTCTAAGTCCAAGAGCGGTAGAACGCCTTGAGTCATATACACCTGCATGGCCGCTTCCCAAAGTATTTCGTTTAACAAATAAAGGTAAACTAATTGAAGGTATTTTCAAAGGTGCCACCATTAATACGCCATCACTTTTATGTGTTGAAGACTACCTTGATGCCTTAGCTTGGATTGAACGTATTGGTGGTTTGCCCGCAGCGATTGAAAAAAGCCAAGGGAATTTACAAGCGCTAGCTGAATATGTTGCTCAAAATGATTGGATTGACTTTTTAGCGCAAAGCCCTGAAATTTGTTCAAACACCAGTGTTTGTTTTCAATTAAAAGCCACCGATGAACAAATTAAAACCATGATCAAATTATTAGCTGATGAGCAGGTTGCTTTTGATATAGGCGCATACAAAGACGCACCTTCTGGTTTACGTATTTGGTGTGGCGCAACGGTTGAAAAATCAGATGTGGTTGCCTTATTACCATGGTTAACTTGGGCGTACCAACAGGTTACAACATAAATTAACAAAAATAATAAAGAGGGCTCATGAAAAAAATTAGAACGTATAACAATATCGCAGCGAAAGGCTTAAGTAAGTTTCCTCAAAATAGCTATGAAGTATCACCTGTTTCAGAAAATCCTGAAGCTATTTTATTGCGTAGCCATAAACTACATACCGAAACGTTGCCAAGTTCTGTACTAGCCATAGCTCGTGCAGGTGCCGGAGTTAATAATATTCCAGTTAGTGATTATACACCGCAAGGTATTGTTGTTTTTAATACGCCCGGCGCAAATGCTAATGCGGTAAAAGAGTTAGTATTAGCCAGTTTATTATTAGGCTCCCGTGGTATAACACAAAGCATGAAGTATGTAGATTCTTTAGCTTCAGAAACTGACCCTGTTGAGCTGCATAAAAAAGTTGAAGCAGGTAAAAAGCAATACGGTGGCAGTGAGCTTGAAGGTAAGACCTTAGGTGTTGTCGGTTTAGGTGCAATAGGTGCTAAGATAGCTAACTTGGCATTAAGCTTAGGCATGAATGTTATTGGTTATGACCCTAAGCTCAGTGTTGAAGCTGCATGGCAGTTATCGTCAAGCGTGACTCGAGCAGCTAATTTAAATTCATTATTAGCCCGCTCAGATTTTATTACTTTGCATGTACCTGTGGTTAAGGCTACGCTTGGCTTTATCAATGACGAAGCATTTTCTGTTATTAAAGAAGGTGCACAATTAATTAATCTCGCTCGTGGGGAGCTAGTGGAAGAAAGCGCGGTGATCGCCGCTTTGGATTCTGGAAAATTAACGCGTTATATTGCTGATTTTCCAAGTGAAGCACTTATTGAACATGAGAAAGTTATATTGTTTCCTCACCTTGGCGCAAGTACTGTTGAAGCTGAAGAAAACTGTGCAGTGATGGGAGCAAATCAACTGATTGATTTTCTAGATAATGGCAATATTGTCAACTCTGTTAACTTCCCAGCAGTATCAATGGAAAGAACCACTGGTTCTCGTGTCACATTTGCGAATGATAATGTACCGAAAGTATTAGGTACAGTATTAAACTTACTTGCTGATTTGAATATTAACGTACTTGATATTGTTAATAAAAGTCGCGATGAAATTGCTTACCATTTTAGATATTGAACAAGAACCAACAGCGGATTTATTAGAGAAAATTTCAAATGTAGAGCATGTTTTTCATGTAAGAAGCGTGTAAATTTATCTATCTCTAAGCGACTTAAAGCTGCTTAGTTGAACGCACAAAAGGGGCTACTTAAATTGTAGTCCCTAATGATCTACTCATGCCTTAATTAGCAGAGCTTAGCTTAGAATCACTTTGCCTCTAACCTGTATTAATCATAAAATAAATTAACCTTGCATTAATAGCTCGTTTTCCCTACAATACGCCTCCTTAATTCAGCCTGAACTTTTTGTTCCTTGCCTCAACTGGTGTTGGCTGAGCCAGAAAATGAGGCTACAACCCATAAGGAGCTCGTAATGCGTCATTACGAAATCGTATTTATGGTTCACCCTGATCAGAGTGAACAAGTGTCTGGTATGATCCAGCGCTACACAGACTTGATCAATGCTGCTGAAGGCAAAATCCA